>PPYE01618407.1_pt1 | contig 12975 bp, 19 predicted proteins | sample 1559881 | NCBI WGS metagenome assembly PPYE01 (sample SAMN08240022, study PRJNA423297) | Human gut metagenome, whole genome shotgun sequencing project.
ATGAAGGTGATGGAATATGTGTTTTTGTAGATAAAGATAGTAAACCAGACTATAAGATAATATCAATTAAACCATATTCACACCAATTAATAGAATTGGAGAAGATATAATGGCTATAACTAACGTAAAAAGGCTTATGAAAAAGCTTGATGAATTAGGTGGTAATAGTGAGGCTGTATTTGAAAATGCTGTAGAAAAGGCAGGGAAAGCAATAGCTAAATATGCACAAGATTATTGTCCTGAAAGTGGATTAAGTGATGATACATTAAGGGATTCAATTAAATTTGAAATGGTTAAAAAAGATGGTAAAAAGACTAAAGGAAGAGTTGTTACAAATCATGAGTATGCAGCTTATGTAGAGTTTGGAACAGGACCAGTAGGAGCAAAAAGTGGTGGAGTTGCTTCGAAATTAGCAGGTAAAATAATTTATAAATCAGATGGTTGGTATATTCCAGCTAGCGAGATTGAACCAGCAGTAGCAGAGCAATATCATTTTAAACTTGTAACCATTGGTGGAGTTGATTTTTACTATTCAGAAGGACAAGCAGCACAACCTTATATGTATCCAGCAGTAGTAGGCAAAGAAAAAGCCATAGGTAATATAGTTAGATATCAAATAAACAAAGAAATAAAAAGAATATGTAATAGTAGGTGATAACTTGGTTAATTTTAAGCCTATAATTTATAAAAAACTAAAAGAAATTGAAGGTGTTACAGTAAGTGAAGAATATCCAAATGATTGGAGCAAACTACCTGCTGTAACTTATTCAGAGGAAGATAATTCTACCTATGAAGTAGTAGATAATAAAGAAGCTACTTGTAGGATTATTTACAGAATAGAGGTATGGAGTGAAAGAAGCACTTCAGAAATTGTTTTAAATATAGATAAAGCAATAACTTCATTAGGTTTAAAAAGAACATTCTGCAAAGATGCTCCAGTTCCAAGCAAATTAAAGCATAAAGTTCTTAGATATGAAGGTATTGTTGATATCAAGACATTTAGAGTATACCAAAGAAATTAAGGAGGAGATTATATGTTAGCAAATGGTATTAAATTAGGATATTCAACAAGTGGTTCAAGTTATACGAATTTAGAAGGACTTCAAGAAGTTCCTGAAATTGGTTCAGATCCTGAAAAAGTTGATGTAACTACCTTAGCAGATAAAGCAAAAAAATATGAACAAGGTATAGGGGATTATGGAGATTTAGAGTTTACATTTAAATATGACAACTCTTCTTCGACATCACCATTTAGAATATTAAAAGGGTTTGAAGCAAATAAAACAGTAGTTAAATTCCAAATGGAATTCCCAGACGGAACAAAATTTAAATGGGATGCTCAAGTAAGTGTAAAGATTGGGGGCGGTGGTGTTAATGCATTAATAACATTTACTGTATCAATGGCTTTACAAAGTGATGTTGAAATAGAAAATCCATCAGACCCATTATCAGTTTAAGAAATCAAGGAAGGTGAAGAATAATGAAATATCATACTTTAGAAATTAATGGACAAGAGTTAAGATGTAGATTAACTACTCAGAACACAAGAAAGCTTGAAGAAAAATTAGGCGGAGAGTCATTAATGTTAATGCTAGTAAAAAAGAAAGTATTAGGTGTTGGTGATATATCAGCAATACTTCATTCATCATTACAAGCATTAGAGCATGGATGGACAGCTCAAAAAGTAGACAATCTTATTGATGAATATATAGATAATGATGGTGACTTATTTACACTTCAACAAGAGTGTATGAACATAATGAAGGTAAGTGGTTTTTTCAAGGAGAGTCCACAGAACCAAGAGCAGGAAGTGGACAAGGAAGAAGCAAAAGAAGCTATGAAACTTTTACTGAATTAATTAATGAATTATATCCTATTTGTTTAGACATAGGTATTTCTCCTGGATTATTTTATGAAAGTACTATAGATGAATTAATTGATTTAATTACATCTCATGGAAGAAAAGAAGAAGCTAGGCAAAAAGAAAATATAGCTATGAATTATATGTTAGCTAGACAAATAGGAGAAAATATAGCAGTTTTATTTGATAAAAATGCAAAAGTAACTCCAGTCTGGGATTTATATCCTGATTTATTTAATAAAGAAAAAGAAATAAGCGAGAAGAATGCAAGAGAGGCAGAAATGGAAGCTTATAAAGCGAAGTTTACTGCCTTTGCTTATACAGTTAACTCTAAAATAGGGGGTGACAATAGATAAATGACTATAGAAGAATTAGAAATAGTTATTGAAGCTCAAACAAGAGAATTTAATCAACAGATAGCTAATGTAACAAATCAAGTTAGCAATATGGAGAAAAGAGTTAATAAATCTCTAGGAAATATAAAAAATATTTTTGGTAGAGTAGGTAAATGGATTGCTGCTCTTGGTATAGGTAAAGTTATAAAAGATAGTATTATAACAGCTATGGACTCTATAGAAAGTGATTCTATGTTTGATACTGTATTTGGTTCTCTAGCTAATGATGTGCGGCAATGGTCAGAAGAACTACAGAGTACACTAGGATTAAATGGTTATGCTATTAGAGAAAATGTAGCAACTTTGTATAATATGACTCAATCAATGGGTTTAGCATCAAACAAAGCCCTAACCCTTTCAAAAGATATGACATTACTTGCTGAAGATATGGCAAGTTTTTATAACATAAGTAGTGATGAAGCATTTAATAAGATTAGATCTGGTTTAACAGGAGAGACAGAACCACTTAAAGCATTAGGTATATTAGTTGATGATGCAACTATTAAACAATATGCTTATGCAAATGGAATAGCTAAAACTGGAAGTGAATTAAGTAATACAGAAAAAGTAATGGCTAGATATATTGCTATACAACAACAAACAGCAACAGCAAGTGGAGATTTAGCAAGAACATTAAATTCTCCAGCCAATCAATTAAGAGTATTACAAAATAATTTAAATCTTCTAAAAATAGAGTTAGGTAATGCTTTTATGCCAATAGTACAAGTTGTACTGCCTATCTTAAATTCATTTGTACAAGCTTTAGTAAAGGTAACTAGTGTAGTAGCTAGATTTATGAATGCATTATTTGGAACTTCAGCTAGTTCATCTGCAGGAAGCACAGCAGATGCTATTGGGGGAGTTAGCACCGCAGTTAATGGAGTTAGTGATGCATATAATGATGCAGGTAAAAGTGCTAAAAAGGCTGCTAAAGATGCAAAGGGATTTCTAGCAGGCTTTGATGAAATCAATAAAGTAAATCAAAATAGTTCGGATTCTGATTCAGATTCTGGAAGTGGTTCATCTGGTAGTGGTGCAGGAGGAATTGATATTCCAACTTTCAACATTGAAGATCAAGAGGGTGCACTTTCACAATTAGCTGGAAAAGTAGAAGAATTTGCACTAAAAGTGAGAAATGCATTTATAAGTCTTGCAGATTTTATAAGAGAACATAAAGAAATTATTATCTCAATTATAGGAGGATTAATTGCAGGAATTTCAGCATTTTTTATAGCAGTAAATTGGCCACTTATAACAGCAACTTTTAGTAGTGCAATTTCATCTTGTACAACAGGAATAATAGGTTTAATAAAAGCTATTAGCTTTGTAGGATTAGAACCATTTATCGGAGCATTAATGAGTTTATATGGTCCAGCTTTATTAATAGCTGGAGCTGTAGCTTTAATTACTACTACATTTTTATATTTATGGCAAACATCAGATGGTTTTAGACAATCATTAATTGATGGATGGAATGCTTTAGTAAGTGCATTAACACCATATTTCCAAGCTATCATGGGAGCCTTAAAATTAGTAGGAGATATATTAATAACTGTCTTAAAACCTATATTATTTATATTATGGGATGCTTGGTGCACTGTTATAGATAATATAGTAAGAGTAACAATGGCTCTATGGACAAACTGTATAGCTCCAGTTGTTCAATTCCTAGGTGAATGTCTTAAAAAAGTTATAGATGGATTAACCGAAATATGGCAAGCATGGAAACCTACAATAGAAAAAATAGGTGAAATACTTGTTGGTATATGGAATACTTGCTTAAAGCCAGTTGTAAATTGGTTAGGAGATACTTTTATAAAGGCATTTAAAAATATAGGGGATTATATAAAACCTATATTAGACAACTTAAAAACTATGTTTGGTGGATTAGTAGATTTTATAGTAGGAGTACTTACTGGAAATTGGAGAAAAGCATGGCAAGGTATTGTTGATATATTTAGAGGTATATTTAATGGACTTGAATCAATTGCTAAAAAACCACTAAATTATATTATTAAAGCTGTTAATAGCATGATTAAAGGATTAAATAAAATTAAACTTCCAGATTGGGTTCCAGGACTAGGCGGGAAGGGTATTAATATTCCAGAAATACCAATGTTGGCAAAGGGTGGTATAGTTGATAGTCCAACAATTGCAATGGTTGGTGAAGCAGGAAGAGAAGCTGTAATGCCACTTGAAAATAATACTGGTTGGATAACTGATTTAGCTAATAAGGTTGCTGAAAGATTACCTTCACAATCAAGTACTAATAATAACAATGACCAGCCTATTAATTTTACTATTCAGGTCGGGCAAACTACTTTAGGTAAGATTGTTATAGACAGTATAAACAAAGTACAAAGACAAGCTGGAACTAATTTAATAAGAATATAGAGGTGATAATTTTATATGTTAAAGATAAATGGCGTAGCAATAGCTACGCCTAAAGCTTTTGAAGTTACAATTTCAGATTTAGATGGAGAAAGTAACAGAAATACAAATGGAGAATTAATTAGAGATAGAATTGCAGTAAAAAGAAAATTAAATTGTGAGTGGGGGCCACTATCTCAAAGTGAATGTTCAACTTTATTAAAAGCTGTTAAAGATGTATTTTTTCAAGTTACTTATCCAGATCCTGAACTAGGTGTAGTAACCAAAACAATGTATGTTGGTGATAGAACATCCCCAGCTTATTCAGCAATAAATGGAGTAGTTAAATGGAATGGAGTTAAATTTAATTTAGTTGAGAGGTGATGTAATTGATAAATGTAAGCAGTCAGTATAAACGAGCTATTAAAGAACCTTCTAGATTACTTAAGTCTACTATATTAATTAACAACAAAACTTATAGTGATAGTGAAATAATTTCTATAAATTATGATGAAAATTTATTTATGGAAAGTGAGTTTTCAATTGGCTCTGCAATTATGTCATCCGTTGAGGTAGAGTTAGAAAACACCCAAGATGTTATTGATGATTTTCTAGAAGGAAATGAGTTTGAAATAAAGATAGGGGTTGAAACCAATTCTGATACTTTTGAATTTATTTCATTAGGTTTTTTTATAATTGAAGATATAGATAAAACTAGATTTAGCATAAAAATATATGCTAATGATAGAATGATTAAATTTGAGAAAGATTATATAACTGACCTACAATTTCCTGCAACTATAAAAGATATAACTTTAGATATAGCTAATAAAGCTGGTGTTAAATTAAAAACAAACACTTTTATTAATAGTGATTATTTAGTATCTATAAAGCCAGATTTAACAGATGTAACATTAAGAAAAGCCTTAATGTATATAGCAGAACTTGCTGGTGGATATGCAAGAATATCACGAGATGGATATTTAGAAATATTTAATATAGATGTTAGTGTTGAAAGTAATTTTAATTATGCTAGTGAAAGTCTATATACAGACGAAATAATAAATGATGAATTAAGTAGTTATGATTATAACACCGTTACTGGAGATAATCTTATTACATTCTCGAATAAGGCATTTACAGTATCTAAAATAGATAAAGTAATAGTTGAGATTCCTGGTATTAAGGAAGAATTAGGGGATGGAGAAAACACTTATTATATTACTGATAATTTATTTTGTCAGAATCCAGCTGCAGTAATACAAAACATTTATAATATTTTAAGCAAAATAAGTTATGTTCCTTATGATATTAAATTGCAAGGCAATCCAGCTTTACAAGCTGGAGATAGTATCACTATAAAAAATAATGGAAGCTTAATAAATACTTTAATCACTAGTAGAACTCTTTCATATGCCGGTGGGTTAACTGAACAATATAAAGCTGTAGGGAAAAGTAATACAGAAAAACAAAGCACTGGTAAAGGTAATGTATCAGTTGAAATAGATAAAGTTAAAACTGAAATAAAAGTTGTTGCTGGTGAAGTATCACAAAAAGTAAGTAATGAAGAGTTTGAAAGCTACGTAAAGCAAACTGCTGAAGAAATTGCAACAAAAGTAACTGGTGAAGATGTTGAAGTATTAGTAAAGCAAAATGCTGAATCATGGGAGTTATCTATTAAAGGTAAGTTAAATGGAAAAACATATAAGTTTGATGGTGAAAATTTTACTATAGGAAGTAGCGAAAATGGAGATAAAGTAGAACATAATAATTCTCATTCAATTTATTATCATGAAGATGGTTCTTATACTAAGATTAGTGCAGATGGATTAGAGAGATATGTAAATGGAGAATCTAAAAAGTATAATTATTTAACTTATACAGGTTCTGTTTGGGTTGATAGCGGAGTTGCAACAAAAATAAATATACCTGATGAATTTAAAAATAAACCATATAAAGCGTTAGTTAGTGTTGTAAGTCTAGATGGTGAATACACTAGGCATGGAATGAGATTAAGTTCATTTTATTTGAAGAAACTTAATGTTGGTAATACTGGAATAGATGTTACTGCTGTTAGTTATTATACATGGGTTGACATTGATGATAAAGAATATTATGACCAATGCGGAAGAATATCTTTATCATATATTTTAACGTTATAGGAGGGATTAGATGGTAATAACTTATATAAAAGAAACTGGAGAAATAGTTTCTCCAGTTCAGACAAGCTCCAAGGCATTAACTATGGAAGATGTTTTTGGAGAAAAAACATCTATAATGAGCAATATTTATGATGTGGTAAATATTGTTGATAATATGGATGTTTTTAACTCTATATTTAATTACTGTGTAGATATTAATACTAAAGAGGTTAAATTAAAAAATGGCATTAAAATACAAAGGATGGAGGGAGATTAGATGGCATACAAAAAAACTCTTTGGAAAGATAGAGTTGTAGAGAAACCAAATACCTATAGATCTGTAGAAAATCCTGATGGGACAATTACTCTTTATCCTATAACTGGACAAGTTATTGAAAAAGGTACACCAGTAAGTGCTGCTAATTTAAATAAAATTGAAAATGGGATTGTAGAACTTAACGAACAATTGGAACAAAATAAGAATGATATATTAAAAATAAAAGATTATACACTAAAAAATGCAAAATTTAAACCTAACTAGACTGGGAAAATGATTTATTAGTATTTAAAAAATGTGGTATTAAAAAAGCTGTTTTAGTTGTAATGATTGAAAAAGATAGTGATAATACTTTTAGACTTGAAAATAAATTTGAAAAATATATTAAATTCTTAAACGATAATCACGTTAAATATGATATAACGCATGTTGATATAAAAATACATTTTAATTTTAGTAATCAAATTGTTATTGATTTTGGACGTTTTGATTTTATACCAATTTATGAAAAATTAGTTGAACAAATAGTAAGATATGTACATGATAATATATCTAACTTAATAAAAGTTGAAAATGTAACATATTTAAACGAAACGTGGTTTTATAATAGGACATGGAAACTAGAAGAAAACTGGGTAGAAGATAAATATACTCAATCAAAATATCACGCTTTTTGGGATAATTTAAAAACAATAGTTAATAAATATGGGTATAAAAATTCTGTTTGCTTTGCAGGAGTAAAGGGTTATATAACTGCTAGTAGTTATTTATTAAACACTCTAGACTTTATAGGTATTAACACTTATCCTTCTTTATCACAATCTTTTGAAAAAACTACTATTGAACAATGTATTGAATCGTGGAAATGCCATGATATTTATAATCAAATAAAAGAAATAAGAAATTCGTTTCCTAACAAACCAATCTTTATAACCGAGACTGGTTGTCAAGATTGGTGGGCAAGTTTAATACGTACAGAAAGTTATAACATGGATATTAAATATAGAGTACCTTCGCATGGTATAACCACATATTTAATGATGAAATCATTTTTTGAAGTATTCAACGATTTAATAGACGAAGTATGGTGGTGGTTTGAGGTTAAACAATCTAATTATGATAAAAATATTGCTATGATTAAAGAATATGTCGGAGGTGAATATTAATGAAAGTAACTACTTCAAAATGTTTGCAAACAACTAAATATGCTAAAGTTATTGAACTGCCAATGTATATTAACATAAATGCTGGAGACGGTCTAGTAAATACTGGGGATAGAACTTGTTTTATTGAATTTACTGGTTATAATAAAAATAATTCATTTACTACAAGAAAAATAAATGTAACTATCACTTTAGATGATGATAATATAAATAGTAAAATACAGATATGTAATATTCATGGCGACGAAAAAGGTATAGAGGTTATTACTGTAAAAAATGTTGTTAATAAAACATATGATTTTTATATTAAATCAAATATGGAAGATAGTTTTATTGTTATTGATGTTGTTAATTCTAACGCTTATGGATTAATTAATTTGATTGGTGGAGCAAGATTTATTCATGATAAACCAGTTAACAATATTTGTCTTTTTACTAGCTATAGTGGTAATAAAAAATTAGGCGTTGATAGTTTTGTATCATTTAATACCGAAAAATATATTTTTGCACATGATAAATCATTTATAAAATTAGATGACGGTATTGTTTATTTTTATTTTTCATTAAATGTTAATTCACCATCAAGTGTAGACTTTGAAAAAATAGCTTCAATTACTAAAGAATTTATTCCTAGATTTGCTTCTGTTGAATTTCCTTTATTTACTGGAGCTACAATTTCATCATATATTCAAATTAAGAATGACGGCTCTGTATTGGTGAGAAATACAGAATTGCCTATTGGCTCTTATTATTGCTATGGCCAATACAGAGTTATTTAATTAACACTTGATAAATATTGTTCGTAAAACTTTGGATATTTATAATATTTATGCAATGAAGGACCAGAGGTTTTACAATGATTAACTATATCACCATTTTCAATTTCAGAATATAATGATTTATTTACAAAACGAGTCTTATAATCAATTGTTATAAGTTGTAATCTTTGTAGGTTTTCTAAGGATACTGAGTATTGAGTATAATTTGATAATTTCATTCCAAATTTATGGTCAATTATATGTAATAACCATTCTACTCCTTCATCATTATTTTCTGATATTTGAAGCCTTATCTTTCCTATAGGAAATGAATTTTTATTTTCATCATTAAATTGTTTTAAGAGATTAGCTTCTAATGGAGACATTTGTTTTATGATTTCAACAAATGATGGGTGCACACTATCCTTAGTATCAACATTCGCTTGTAGTGCAGGTACAGCTACATAAGCTTCAGGTTGAACAATTTTATTTGGATCTACATTTTTAAGTTTTTCAGATAAAAGTTTTTCAGTTTCAGCCATATTGTATTCTCTATGAATTACCCAATTCCAAGCAGGAGATAATGCTGCATTTATACTTCTAGGTATAAGTTCTAAAGTTTTACCTAATTGTTTAGCAGTTGGTTGAACTAAATCATCATATAATTTTGGTGCAGTTTTTAAAGTTTTACCTGCAGCGTCTAAAAAAGTATTAAGACCATTATTAATTTTAATCACTACCTTTCAATTTTAATATTTGTATGACATTAAAATTGTACAACGCAAAATATGTAAAAAACAAGGAGTATTTATGAAATTTGTAATTATGTGTAAGAAAAAAACAAAAGTAAATCTAACAGGAAGATGCAATGGCGAAGATTTAGCAATTATGGGATCTGTTATCCTGAAGGAAGCTATATCTAAATTAACAGAAGAAAAGAAAGTAAATAGATTAGAGATAATAGAGATTATTAAAGAATTGTTAGATGAAAAAGTATTTATAAATAAACAAGATTTATAGAGAAGTTAGAGTAAAATCTAGCTTCTTTTTTAATATAAAAAATAAAAGGAAGGTGTAAAATGGAAACAATAAGCATTGCATTAGCTTGTACAATCGTAGGAGCTGTTATAAGTTATGCTACATTTCAAAGAAATAGAGGACATGATATAAGAGCAGATACTAGAGAAGAAGCTGTAACAAGAGCCAAGCTAGATTATATAGCTACTGCAGTTGATGAAATAAGGCTAGATAACAAAGCTAGAGATAGAGAAGTAACAGAACTTAAAGAGAGAATTATAAGAAATGAAGAAAGTGTAAAATCAGCGCATAAGCGTATTGATGGATTAGAAGAAGAAAGAGGAGTGTGTTAATATGGCAAAAGTATTGAAATCAATTTTAACAAGATTAAATAATAAGGGGACAATTGTTGCATTAGCTGCTTTAATTGTAAGTCTAGTTGTTCAATTTGGATTCAATATAGATTCAGAAAAAGTTTTAGGGATAGTAAATACTATATGTAGTATTTTAATTTTGTTAGGAGTTCTTAATGATCCTACTGAAAATACAAATGCTTATATTCCAGGAGTAAGTGATAAATTAATAGATAAAGAGTAGTTTGGAGGGTCAATAGGCCCTCTTTTTATTATCAATAATATATAAGTTTTCATAATATAAATTAAAAGGAGTGTGTTAATATGAAAATAGCAGTTAGAGGTGGACATTGTCCCAAAGTTCCAGGAGCAAGAGGTATACTAGATGAGTTAACAGAAGATAGAAAAGTAAAAGATGCAGTGATTAAATATTTAAAACAATTAGGTAACGAAGTTTTAGATGTGACTCCACCAGATTCAACTTCAACATCATCAGCAGATTTAGCTTATGGTGTAAATAAAGCAAATGAGTGGGGAGCAGATTTATTTGTATCTATTCATTTTAATAAAGCTTATGATAGTTACAATGGTGCTCTAGGTAGTGAGGTTTGTGTATATTCTGAACATGAGATAGCTCAAAGAGTAGTTAACGCTTTAGGAGAATTAGGATTAAAAAATAGAGGTCAAAAAATTAGAACTGGACTATATGAATTAAGAAATACTAATATGAAATCAATGATAGTTGAAACTTGCTTTGTAGAAGCTACAGAAGATGTAGCGTTATATAGAAAGCTAGGATCAGATGCAATTGGAAAAGCTATAGCTGAAGCTATTAGTAATAAAAAGATTAATGAATATAAAAAGGTTCATGTAAGGGAATATTTAAATATTAAACCTTTTAATGCAGGATTCGGAATTTATAAAGATGATTCAAGTTGGGAGTTATGGAATAGAATAGCTTATTTAGGATGTCCTATAAGTGCAATTGTATTAGATAATCCTAGTAAAAATGTATACAAAGTGAAAGATTGTAGATATGGATTTGAAGGATATTGTTATATAGAGGAAAATAACAATACTACATTTACATCTTATCAAGCATATGCAGAAAAAGAGGAATCAAAAGAGGTTTTATTTAAAATTATAGCAGATGGGGTACAAGTAACAGACTTATGCAAAGCTAAATGGATTCCGGATATGATAGAGGAACAACTAAAAAAAGGGGTTAAAGATATAAAAATATTAGAATGTAATTGATAATCAAGGCTAGTAGGTAGGAGAAATCTTACTTACTAGCCTTTTTTTATTTATCTAAAAAATTTTCTATATGTATAGATCTAAAAAATGGTATGTGAAATTTATAAAAACATTACTATAAGCCATTTAGAATAAAAAATTATTTAATTTAATACATACTCCTAGTTCAAAACTTAACACTTTTGAACTAGGAGTATTTTTTGCTTGACATAGATTTTTAATGAACGATAAAATAATACTTAATAAAGGGTCAAAAATCATGGTCAAAAGTCATGGTATAAATTTAGTATTTTGGGACCAGTTTTGACCTTAATGGAGGGGAATAATATGAATTATGGATATGCAAGAGTTAGTACAATAAAACAAGGACATGGAAATTCTTTGGAAGAACAATTAACACAATTATTTGCAGCAGGTTGTGATCAAGTTATAGAGGAAAAATTTTCAGGAAAAACAAACGATAGACCCCAACTAAAAATATTATTAGAAAAATTACAAAAAGGTGATACTTTTACAGTTACTAAATTAGATAGATTCGCTAGGAGCTTAATAGATGGAACAAAATTAGTTCAAGAGTTACTAGATAGAGGTATAAAAATAAATATACTAAATATAGGGGTAATGGATAATACACCTTCAAGCAAATTAATAAGAAATATATTCTTATCCTTTGCTGAATTTGAAAGAGATATGATTTTAGAAAGAACCCGAGAAGGAAAGGAAATAGCAAGGACAAAAGAGGGGTATAAAGAGGGTAGACCTAAAAAGTTTACTAAAGACCAAATAGACTTAGCTTTATCCATGCTATCTGTAAATGGAGGAGATAAAAGTTATAACGAGGTTGAGAAATTAATAGGGATTAGTGTAAGTACATTAAAGAGGGAAAATAATAAACGAAAATTAGAAAAATTAAATAATTAGTAATATTTTTGAATTGCAAACTAAAAATACCGCACATTCATTTCTGAATAGTACGGTATTTTTATTAGTTTATTATCTATGCTGCTAAATAACCCATTACATTATTATCTTTATCTTTAATTTCTAAACACCATGAAAAATTTCCTATAACATTAGCTGGATGTAACACTTCTGTTATTTTACTATCATTCCAAATAACTAAATAGCACTTATCTTCTCCAAGCTCTATAGTTATACCTGCTTCATTTTCAACTATATCCATTATACTCTAACCTTCTTGCCCTTTCTCTTAGTATTGTTATAAACATTAAATACTAAGATTACTATTGCTAATATAGCAAAGAAAGCTAATCCAGTTGTTATTATCCCATAGCTCCACTCTAGTGAACTACTCTCCACTTATAGAAGTGGGAGCTTCTTGGTCAATATACCCAACGGTACAAGTTTACCCAAGCTAATAAG
>PPYE01047721.1_pt1 | contig 12973 bp, 10 predicted proteins | sample 1559881 | NCBI WGS metagenome assembly PPYE01 (sample SAMN08240022, study PRJNA423297) | Human gut metagenome, whole genome shotgun sequencing project.
AAAATAAATCGGAGGTGTTTAATTTGGACGAGAGCTTGATGAGAAAACTTATCGATCCCGAACTGTTGGATAATTATGACGCTTCGGCAGGCTTTGATTTGGAACATCTTGAGGAATTTGTTCCTAATCTTACAAAACAGGAAATACAGGCATTAAAAGACGATCCCGAAGTAAACGTATATGAAAAAACGATACCGGGAGCAGACGGGGAGACGGATATAAAGCTGAGAATATACGAGCCCGCAAAAAAAGAAGAGGGACTTCTTCCCTGCGGATTATTTTTCCACGGCGGCGGATTTTTGTTCGGAAGCGTATACAGGCAGAACGATATGTGCCTTCGATTTGTGAAAAATGTAAAAATGATAGTTGTTTCGGTAGAATATAGGCTTGCACCGAAATATAAATCGCCTGCGCCCATAGAGGACGCATATACTGCGCTTTTATGGCTTGATAAAAACGGAGAATCCATAGGGGCAGACCGCAAAAGGATTGCTATTATGGGACTTTCGGCAGGAGGCTGTATTACGGCGGCATTGGCTCTTATGGCAAGGGATAGGAAAGGCCCTAAACCGGTTATACAAATACCTATGTATGCAATGCTTGACTACAGAGCGGATACGGTATCGCAAAAAGCTATAACAAGCAGAAAAGTATGGTGCTATGATTACAGCAAAATAAGCTGGGCGCATTATCTTGACAAAACGCCCGATTGCTACGACTCGCCGTCCTTGGCGCAGGATTTAAGCCATCTGCCGCCGTTATTTTCGTTTATAGGTACTCTTGACCCGTTTTATGATGAAAATATCGAGTACTGGACAAGACTTATGAGAGCCGGAGTAGATGTTGAATATCATATTTTCCCCGGCTGCTATCACAGTTTTGAAATTGCGGTACCTGAGTCGCATTATGCAAAAACCGCATATGGACTTATGTATTCCGCACTGAAAAGGGCGTTTAAAATAGATATATGATAAAAACTTATCGACCCCCAAAGGCATATACGATTTTCCGTCGGCAACGTCATTGAAAAAAATTCGGCTTTGTGCTAACATGGCTTGTATGTTGGAAAATATCAACACGCAGCGTATGTTGAGGAGGGCTTGATATGTTGCAGCTGACAAAAAAAGCTATAGTAAACTCTTTTATAAAACTTTTGAATGAAAAGCCTTTGGATAAAATAACAGTAAAAAATATTGCCGAAGACTGCGGAATAAACAGGAACACGTTTTATTATCATTTCAGCGATATACGCGAACTGACGGTATATACGATAGACAGCCAGATACACAGCGTATCGGAGCTGGATTTCAATGGGGATTCATGGGTAGACAGTTTTGTGGAGGCTGCAAAATTCGTTATTGATAACAAAAAGGCCGTTTATAACATATACAATTCTTTAAATCGTGAAACCGTTGAAAACTATCTGAATACTGTGGCGTTTAAGGTAACGGACAACTTTGTTTCCGCAAAGGCCGTAGGAATAGACGCGGATAAATCCGACATAGAGCTTATAAAGGATTTTTATATGAGCGCTCTTGTGGGGATAATATGCAAGTGGCTGGAAAACGGTATGGACAAAGACCCCGATATCGTTATAAGAAGGCTGGGAAGGCTTGTAGAGGGCGCTGTTATAACATCATTGAAAATAAGTGAGGAAGAAAAACACAATTTGGGACAAACGAATAAAAGTGTGTAAAAATCAGTCAATTACATGGCGGTGCGCAATTTTTGCGCACCGCTTTTTTTATGACCGTTCAAAACAGCGGTCTTTTATTATAAATTATATAGAATGATATAGTTGTAAAAGGCATAAAAAGGCTTTAAACAGATTAAAAAATAAAAGACAGAAAACCGATATGCTATTTTAGGCAGATAGATTTTGATAATACAGTATTTATATATGCGAAAGCGAAATATGACAGTTTAGATTTTTGACAGGAGGGTTTTTGTTGAAAGAAGATCAGGATAAGAAGAAAAATTTTGTTGAGAGGATGGCCGGATTTATCGTTGATAAGCGAAACGGCTTCTTTTTAATGTATATAGGTCTTATTATATTTTCGCTTGTGTCAACGAACTGGGTATCCGTAAATAATGACCTTACCTCATATCTTCCGGAAGAAACGGAAACTAGACAGGGGCTTACTCTTATGGAGGATGAATTTACAACATTTGCAACAGCTGATGTAATGATAGATAATATATCCTATAAGAAAGCCGAGGAAATATGTGAACAGCTGGAGGATATAGAAGGAGTTAAGTCAGTAGAATTTGACGAGACCGAGGAACATTTTAAAAACGCATCGGCTCTTTTTTCCGTTACTTTTGATGGAGAAAGCGGAGAGAAGGAAAGTGAAGACGCCCTAAACAGGATAAAAGACAAATTGGGCGGCTGGGATTTGTACATAACAAGCGACGCGGCAGATACGCAGTCAAAGGATCTTGACGAGGAAATGAAGGTTGTAATGTTAATAGCGGTAGTTATTATCGTTGCGGTTCTTTTACTCACCTCCAAGACATACGGAGAGATACCGGTTCTATTGATGACGTTCGGAACGGCGGCGATTCTTAATAAAGGAACTAACTATCTCTTAGGAGAAATATCTTTTATTTCCAACTCCGTTGCAGTCGTTCTTCAGCTGGCTCTTGCAATAGACTATGCCATAATTTTATGCCATCGTTTTTTAGAGGAACGAGTTTATATGCAGCCGAGAGAAGCCGCAATTACAGCGCTTTCCAAGGCTATTCCGGAAATATCGGGAAGCTGCCTTACAACCATTTCGGGTCTGGGCGCAATGATGTTTATGCATTTTAAAATAGGATTCGATATGGGTCTTGTTTTAATAAAAGCCATTATGCTGAGTATTATATGCGTATTTACGCTTATGCCGGGTCTTCTTATGCTTTTCAGCAAGATTATAGATAAGACGTCCCATAAAAACTTTGTGCCGAATATAACGCCCATAGGCAAACTTGCCATAAAGACGAGATTTGTTATTCCGCCGCTGTTTGCCGTACTGATAGTTGCCGCGTTTATATTTTCAAATAAATGCCCGTACGTTTACGGATATACGACCCTTGAAACCGCAAAACAGAATACTACACAGATTGCGGAAGAAAAAATTGACGAAACATTCGGCACAACAAATATGATGGCGCTGATAGTTCCGTCGGGAGACTACAAAAAAGAGGCGGAAATGCTGGAAGCCATTGAAAAAATGGACGGAGTTGACTATACTCAGGGGCTTGCCAATACCGAGGCAGTAGACGGATATATGGTTACGGACGAATTGACCACAAGGCAGTTTGCAGAGCTTACCGATATGGATATAGAAGTTATACGGCTTCTCTACGGCGCCTATGCTGCCAATAATGAAGATTACGGCAAAATAGTAAACGGAATAGACGAATACGGAGTTCCGCTGATAGATATGTTTATGTATCTGTATGACCAGAAAGAGGCAGGATATGTAACGCTTGACGATGAAATGAACGATGAAATAGAGGATATGCATACCCAGCTTATGGACGGAAAAGCGCAGCTTGAAAGCGACAAGTACAGCCGTATGCTTGTATTTTCGACATTGCCGGAGGAAAGCCCGGAAACATTTGAATTCTTGGGTAAAGTACATCAGGTGGCGGAAAGGTACTATCCGGAGGGAGTATACCTTGTCGGAAATTCAACAAATGAAAAAGACCTTTCGAGCTCTTTTGTTGACGACAACGTTATGATAAGCGTTTTATCGGCAATATTTGTAATAATAGTGCTTATATTCACATTCAAGTCGGCAGGTCTGCCTGTGCTTTTGATACTTGTAATACAGGGAAGTGTATGGATAAACTTCTCTTTCCCTTACCTTACGGGAAACAATATGTTTTTCCTCAGCTACCTTGTCGTAAGTTCCATTCAGATGGGCGCAAATATAGACTACGCTATTGTAATAACAAGCAGGTATCAGGAGCTTAAAAAACAAATGCCCATAAAAGACGCGGTTATAAAATCTCTTAATCAGGCGTTTCCGACAATTGTAACATCGGGAACTATACTTGCGGCAGCCGGAATACTTATCGGAAGAATTTCGTCAGACCCTGCAATAGCCTCTATCGGTTCGAGTCTGGGACGAGGAACGATAATATCGATTGTTTTGGTTATGCTTGTTCTTCCTCAGATACTTGTACTGGGAGACTTTATAATCGAGAAAACGGCTTTCACGCTTAAAAAGAAAAATTCAATACAGAGCGGAAGCGGAACAATGCGAGTAAACGGCAGAGTAAGAGGGTATGTTTCCGGCGTAATAGACGCAGATATAAAGGGCGTCCTGCACGGAAACATAAACGCCATGGTTGAAGCCGGCGTTGTAGAAAACGTACCGACCGAATTGTTGGAAGATAAAAAGAAACATGATGATGAGGATAAAAAAGAAGATAAAACGGAAGATAAGCAAAAAGGAGAGGAGGAGACCGAAGATGAGTAAGACAGTAAAAAAACTAATAGCTTTAATCACATTAATATGTTCGGTAATTTCCTCGGTTTCTGTAATTGCCGCGGAACAGACCGTATATATAGAGAATACGGAGGATCTTATAAAACTGTCTAAAAGCTGCTCTTTGGATTCATGGTCAAGGGGAGTAAACGTTGTGCTTAAAAACAACATAAACGTAAGCGGAAGCGGATTTACTTCGATACCTACATTCGGCGGAAACTTTGACGGGGGCGGATATACAATCAGCGGACTTTCCATAAAGGCAAACGAACCCGTACAGGGATTTTTCAGATATGTGCAGGAAGGCGCAAGGGTGGAAAACCTGACTGTTAAAGGAACTATACATGAAAGCGAAGGAAAAGAAAAGTTCGGCGGCATAGCCGGAATAAACAGAGGAAGCATAATAAATTGTTCATTTTACGGTGAGATAGGCGGAGACAGCGATATCGGCGGTATAGTCGGAATAAACGAGGCTTCCGGAAGAATAGGAAACTGTATAAATGAAGGAACTATAACTTCGCAAAAGCATACGGGCGGTATAGCCGGAGAGAACTTCGGAAGCATACTGAAATGTGTGAACAGGGGAAGCATAAACACGTCGTCCAAGGAAACCAAGGTAGACTTGGATGACATAAATCTGGAAAGCTTAGATACGGAAGCAACCGAGGAAGAAAGCGCAATAAAAGGAAATTCGGATACGGGCGGTATAGCCGGATATTCGGGCGGAATACTGCAAAGCTGCCAGAACTACGGCCCCATAGGATATCAGCACATGGGATATAATATCGGCGGTATAGCCGGAAGACAGGGCGGATATATATCGGGCTGTGTGAACCACGGACAGATATTGGGCAGAAAGGACGTCGGCGGAATAGTCGGTCAGGCAGAGCCGTATATTGTGCTTATGTACTCGTCGGACAGTCTTCAGGATCTTGATACCGCGCTGAACGATATGCAGGGTCTTGTAAACAACATGCTGGACGATATTGATTATACGACCGATACCGTATCGGGAAGGATAAACACCATATCCATATATGCTTCGGACGCAAGAGAAAGCTCCAAAGAATTGATCGATAAAACATCGGACTATATGGATGATATAAAAGATTTCGCAAATGACAATATTAACGAGATAAACGACTTCAGCGCAAGGGTAACGGATACGTTTGACAGGCTTGTTCCTGTTATTGAAGATTTGGAAGATGTATCGGATTTATTTTCCGATGTTGCCGACGATTTATATGATGCATTGAGCGGCGTGGATGACATTACGGATATCGGCGAAGAGGCAGGAAAACATTTGAAGGACGCGGCAGAGCATTTTAAAGCCGCTCAGAAAGATATAAAAGACGCCATTGATAAAATAAAGGACGCTATAGAGAAAGTGCTTGACAGCGCAGTAGGCGGAAATGAAGAGGAACTTGCCGCGGCAATAGGCGAATTGAAAGCCGCAATAGAACAGCTTTCGGCTGCATACGGCGGTATGAACGACGCTTTGGCACAGATAAAGGAAGCAATCGGAGAAATAGAAGGTCTGCCGATAGAAGATGAACAGAAACAGAAAATAATAGACGGAATTGAAAAATTGATTGTATCTGTAGACGGAATGAAAAAATCATTCGGAGATATAGCCGTTTCCCTGCTGAAGATAGTAAACAATATATCTTGGGACAGTATAAAGGATTCATTTGGAGATATATCGGGCATAATCGACGATGTTATATCGGCTTCCGATGAGGTAGCAAAGGCAATAAAAGACATAGTAAAAGCTCTGAGAGAAGCAGACGGGCTGTCAAATATAATAGACGATATGGCGGACGGTATAGCCGATGCCCTTGACGGAGCAGGAGACATGGGCGACAGCGTTACGTCGGCTCTGAAAAAAATCAGAAACATAGTGAGAAATCTGGCTGACCAAGATCCGATAGAATTTTCAACGCTTGACAGCGACTATCATCTTGATACGCAGGATCTTCATGCTTCTTTAAACGGAATATCCGATGAGCTGAAAGGACTTAATAACGATATAAAATCATCGGGAGATAAGATAACCGATGATTTAAGGGCTATAAATAACCAGTTTAATAAAATAACAAATATAATGATAGACGCATTAAGTCCCGACGAAGAGGAAAAAACGCTTAAAGATATTACGACGGATATGTCGGATACCGATATACACAGCGGAACCGACGGTAAAATCGAAGGCTGTACAAATATGGGAAAAATAGAGGCTGACATAAATGTCGGCGGCATAGCGGGAGCAATGGCTATCGAGTACGACCTTGACCCCGAAGACGATATTGCTTCTGTGGGCACCAAATCTCTTAATTTCAGATATGAAACAAAAGCCGTTGCCCTTGGCTGTAAAAACTACGGTTCTGTTATATCTAAAAAGAACTGCGTCGGCGGTATAGCAGGAAAAATGGATTTGGGAACGGTAGCCGAGTGTGAAGGTTACGGATATGTTAAAAGCACAAGCGGAGACTATGTCGGCGGCATAGCGGGTTATTCCGATTCATCCATAAGAGACAGTTTTGCCAAATGTATACTGTCGGGAGGCAGCTTCTTGGGAGGAATAGCAGGACAGGGCTCAACCGTGGAAAACTGCCATTCAATAATAGACATTGAGGACTGCATAGGAAGAATAGGCGCAGTAGCGGGAGATGCCGAAGACAAGGATAAAGTACGGGGAAATTCTTTCATAGATACAGGATACGCCGGAATAGACAGCATAAGCTACGAAGGAAAGGCCGCTCCGGTAACGTATGACCAAATGGGTCAAGTGTCTGGACTGCCGGAGAGCTTTTTAGAATTTACAGTTAAATTTAAAGCTGACGGAAGCATTATAAAGACCGTGCCTTTTACATTCGGGGAAGATTTGTCGGATATAGAATTTCCCGAAGTGCCTGAAAAATACGGTTATTACGGCTCATGGCCCGAAACGGATTTGTCGCACATGACTTTCAGCACGGTACTGGAAGCCGAATATGAACCTTGGGTAACGGTGCTAACCAGTGATGAAACGGGTGAAAACACAGAACAGCCGCTTGCCCTTGCAGAGGGAGTATTTACCGAAAACGATAAGATTACCGCACAGTACACGCAGGTGGATAAGCTGCCGTCGGGCGCGTCAGGCGGTGATAACGCTAAAGTAATATCAGTAAGCATTGAAAGCGGAACAATAGATAAGACAACCAAAATAAGACTGTTAAAGGGAACGGAAGATTCCGTTAAACTGTGGAAATTGGAAGGAGAAAAGTGGCATAAGGAAAGCTTTGAAGAAAACGGAAGTTATATAATAACCGATATGGACGGAACCGAAGGAGTATACTGCATTGCTCCTGCGGCAGACACTGTAAAAGGATATGTTGCTGCGGCAGCGATAGCGGTATTGGCTACGGCGTTCATACTTTCCAAAATAAAGAAGAAACCTATTAAGCCGAAGAAATAATTTTAGGCAAAAGAGAAATCCTCCGTTTTAAAACGGAGGATTTTATTTATGTAGTCCTTATTAATAAAATCTAACACAGCAAATAAAGAAAGCTTATCTGAAACATTATGATTTAAGCTAAAATATGACCGTGTCTGCTGATTTTGAACATTACGGCAGCCATTATAACGGCGCATATCCATACGGCCTTTACGGCGAAAATATTGCTCAAATAGAAACCGAGGACAACGCCCATGCCGAAAGAAAGTATTACAAATACATATACGCTCGTGAATATGAGCTGATCGGGATTATTTTTTTCTTTATAACGGCAAAGGTGTATAACAACCTGACGAAGGTTATTTGTACAAAATACCGTTGATACCGCCTGACCCTGCATACTTTTAAAAGTATTATACTGAAGGGCGGTCAGAAAAAATATCGGAAGAGCGGATATTCTTCCGTTAATGTTTGCGGGAACGAAGCCGACTCCTATTATGCACAGGATTTCTATAAGAAGGCATATTTTCGGCCAACGCAGTCCTCCGTTGCTTATTTTCTGGGGAGCGATTTCGGTTACGGCAATTCCGAGCATATAAATTATTATCGGAATAAAGCAGTATAATATGCCGAATTTATCTCCGGCGCATATACTTTGAAAAAACATGACAATATTGCTTGTCTGTGAATTGGCGAACAAACCGTCCATATTTAAAAATGTATATATTTCCAAAAAACCTCCGACAAAGGCAAGAGGAAGATATACTGCCAGTTCATGTCTGTACTTTTCTGATATTTTCATTAAGCCACTTCTTTTCTTTATGCCGCGACAGCTTTTGAATAGAGCTGTGCCGACGGCGTTTTTTGATTTTCGGCTCTTATAATAACACAGTAAAAGCCGAATGTCGATATGGCAGACAAATATATTATTCCGATGATTTTATGTCGATTAAAAGCGTTGCTAAATAGATTTGAGGCAAATAAAAAATGCAGTCTTATCAAACTGCATACAGTCTTTAAACAACTTATTTATGCATAGCGGAAAGGTTCGGGAAACAAAGTCGTTTCCCGAGTGGAATCCGCAGGCAGAATTTATTTCTGCCGAGGAAAACAGCAGGTTTCGAGTCGTTTTTGCCGATGGAACCAGTCTGTTTATTCATATGTTTCAACTCGTCGAAATTTTGATTTCGACGAAGGGCGTCGGCAAAACCGACGCCCTCAATTCAGTCTTGATAAGACTGAATGAAATTTCAATATTCATCTAAAAACGAGTGGAGGACTCCTTTTGTTTTGTATCCGACAAGGGTATCGACATTAACGTCATGTATACTGTTGAAAATATTTGTCTCTATAAGAGGATTGGTTTTCTTCAATTCGCGTATCAGCTCTTTCGTTTCCTGTCTTTTTGAAGAAACTTCTTCCTGTGCGACATTTTCCGTAAAACGGCAGGCACACTGTAAAAATTCCAAACCGTTGTAATTGCGCCACGCTATGATAGCGTCTTCATGTATCATATATAACGGCCTTATAAGTTCCATGCCGTCAAAGTTCGTACTGTGCAGTTTGGGCCGCATACCCTGTATTTGGGCGCCGTACAGCATACCCATAAGCGTTGTTTCTATTACGTCGCTGAAATGGTGGCCTAGGGCGATTTTATTGCATCCGAGGGATTGGGCGTTGCTGTACAGATGACCTCTCCTCATCCTTGCGCAAAGATAACAAGGGCTTTTATCAACGCTGTTGGCGGCGTTAAATATGTCGGTGTTAAATATTTCTATGGGTATTTCAAGCAGAGCGGCGTTGTCTATGATTTTTTGACGGTTTACCTCGTTATAACCGGGGTCCATCACCATATAAACAAGTTCAAATGGGAAATCCGTTATACGGTGAAGCAACTGAAACATTTTTGCCATTAGCATAGAATCTTTTCCGCCGGAAATACATACCGCTATTTTATCTCCTTCTTTTATAAGCTCATATTTTTTTATAGCTTCGGTAAACGGCCTCCAAAGTTCCTTACGGTATTTTTTTTGTATACTTCTTTCAATCAGTTGGCATTGAGTTAACTCTCTTTTCACTGTCGCACTCCTTCTGTCAAATCTTTTATAACTTCCGACGCTATTATAAGTCCTGCAGCCGATGGGACAAACGATATGCTTCCCGGAACAGGTCGGGTTGATTGACTTTCACTGCCGTCAAAGAAAGGCTTTATCGGCTGTTCTTTAGAGTATAGCACTTTAACCCCTTTTATTCCTCTCTTTTTCAGTTCGTACCGCATTACTTTGGCAAGGGGACATACAGATGTCTTTGATATATCCGCTATTTCCAGCATTTGCGGATTCAGCTTATTTCCCGTACCCATAGAGCTTATTACCGGAACGCCTGCCTTTTTTGCTTCTTCTATTACAGTCAGTTTGGCAGTAACCGTATCAACGGCGTCTATTATATAATCGAACGACGAAAAGTCTATAATATCCTTATTTTCCGGAAGATAAAAACAATTGATTATATTTACCTCTGCGTTCGGATTTATATCCAGTATGCGCTCTTTCATAACTTCGGTTTTATATCTGCCTATAGTACTGTGCAATGCTATGATTTGCCTGTTGATATTCGATAAACTGACAGTATCGTTGTCAATAAGCGTAATATGTCCTATACCTGCTCTGGCAGCGGCTTCGGCAACGAAACCTCCTACGCCGCCTACACCGAAAAGAGCAATATTGCTTTTCGCAAGCTTTTCAACGGCTTTGCCGCCTATAAGCATTTCCGTTCTTATAAACTGATTTGTCATAGGTTAAGCCTCACTTTTAAATCTTTCAGTATATCTTCTTTTTTACGGGGAGCGAAATGACCTTCCAGACCGTACTCAAAGTCCAGATTTTCCAAAGTCTCTATAAGGACTGCAAGTTTTTCTTTATTATCAATCCATTGGTCGCCTACCAATTCTTCACAAAGGCAGTCCCCGAGAAAAACGCAATTTTCACCGGGAATGTAAACGATTACGCAGTCATCGGTATGAGGACTGACAATGTTTTTAAAAATACATTTCTGATTGCCCAAATCCAACGTCATTTCATCGGTGAAAGAAATATCGGCAGGTTTTACGACTATTTCCGATAAATCTTTGTATTCGTTGATTATATGGGGTTTACAAAACAGAGGAATCATATCCTCGGATACGTATTTTTCGAGTAAGCTGTCCGACCAAGTAAGGTTTTCCATAAATTTCAAAATGTCGTTTGTCTTATCAAGCGCAATTGATACTGCCTCAAGCGAGTGCAGTCCGAATGTATGGTCCCAATGGCTGTGGGTAACGACAGCAAAAGCAGCTTTAGGAAAACCCAGTTCGGATAACGAGGAATTAAATTTATGTACTGTTTTTGCGGAATTTCCGGCTTCTACCATAAGCGAATATTTATTGCCTTTAACATATCCCATAGTAGGACGGTCTGTTGACTCATCCGGTTCGGTATAATATACATTATTTGTAAGCTTTTTCAGCATTTTATCACCTTTTTACAGTTTACATGTTTTTGGGAAGCTTTGCGTTTTTACATTTCTGCTTTATAAATTCCGGGAATCTCGAACCATTATCGGAAACAAAGCCGTTTTTATCTACAACTATTGAAATATCGTCTAAAATTCTTAAAATATAAAGGTTTTTAGTCTCTACTATTTTATTAACTTTTTCATATTCCGCTTTAAATGATTGTCCTGTGAACATGTTTTTTCCTACGATGCTGTTGTTATAGAAAAATAATTTTGTTACGGCTATATCTCCGTGGAGAGCTTTACTTTGTTCATAGTGTTTTCTGGCTGTGAGAGTCGTTTTATGATAGTATATCATAAGCAGAGTAATAGAAAACAGAAGGAAAATAGCAGATTTAGGCGAATGGGTCATAAAAAAGGCTACTATTGCGATTACGCCGAAAACTGCCGCAAATATAATACAGTAAGCTTTGTACCACATCGGGAGGTCGGCTTTAGTAACCTGTTTTAGGTTATCCAGAGTATATTTACATGTGTTAGAAAAAATTGGTTGCATTTTAAAATCCTCCTAAAGTTTATTCTAAAACAGTATAGCATAAATGAGACTTTATTTCATTAAAAACATAGGTTTGTAATTTAATCATAAGGCACGAATTAACAAAAAATTGAAAATAAAATAGTGAAAAATTACACATTGAAAGAATAAAAAAACATGATATTATAAAAATAAAAAGGAGTGGTACAGATGAGCAAAAAAATGTTGGATCCAAACAGCCTTAATATGAGCGGCCTTAGTATAGGTGAGATATATGTCGGCAAAAAAGCCAGCGTATCTAAGACTATAGAGGCAGCGGATGTATATACTTATGCAGGTATTATAGGCGACATCAACCCTGTACATGTAAACGAGGAATATGCTAAAACAACGCGTTTCGGCAAAAGAATAGCACATGGAATGTTGACAGCTTCATTTATATCGACAATAGTGGGTATGCTTATACCCGGAGCTGACGCTATATACTGCGGACAAACGCTTAAATTTACCGCTCCTGTATATTTTGGGGACACAATCACAGTAAACGCCGAAGTAACGCAGATAATACCCGAGAAAAAGATGATAGTAATGCGCACAACTATTGTTAACCAAGACGGAAAAGTAGTTGTTGACGGAGAGGCTACGGCTATGGCAACGAAGGAAGATGAATAAATATCGGAATCTTCATTTTAAGTAATTAATTTGAAATATATGGAAATTCGGTAGGTTTTTCTGGATTTGTCGATTAAACGGCTGTCTGTACATAGACAGCCGTTTTTATACTTTGAGATATAATGACGGGAAAATCAGCTGTTTAAGTGATATAAAACAGAAATAGACGATGTCAGTTTAACTTATAGGGACGGTTGGTTAATAAAATAGTGAAGCCGAGCGATAAATTGGCTTTATATTTTTGTATGGCGAAAGACGTCTGACTTTAAGCATAAATTCGCTCGATTTTTTGTAAATTTCAAGCTCCCAGTTCGATCACGTTGGATGTGCCTTCGTATGCGTATGTAAATGCCGCTT
>PPYE01187273.1_pt1 | contig 12970 bp, 10 predicted proteins | sample 1559881 | NCBI WGS metagenome assembly PPYE01 (sample SAMN08240022, study PRJNA423297) | Human gut metagenome, whole genome shotgun sequencing project.
GGCCGATCTCCGCCGTAAATTCGCCGTTATCCTGCTCGAAAACGAGATTTGCTTTTTCGGGCGCAAATTCAAAGCGCAGCGTCTTTGTCACACCGCCCTGCGGGGCCACGATCCACACGCCGCCGATGAAATCGACAAGCCCCGGAACTTCCTCCGTAAACGCGAATTTCTTACCCTCAATCTCTTTTTCGGACCACGGGTTGCGGGAAGACAGCATCGGCGTGATCTCCGCTTTTTCCAAACGCTTCTTCAAAACGTGCGCCATGGGGCTTTCCGGCAGCGTCTCCTCGTCCGTGATGGCCGGCAGCAACGCTTCCCACGCGCAGGTCAGCTGCTCCTGCTGGTTGGAGGAAGAACTCTGCAAAATGAGCACGGTGTCTTTGTCCTCAAACACCACGCCGTACTGGCCGAACGCACCGTCCGCGCGGAACACATGCTCCGGCACGCAGCGCCAGAACTGGAAGCCGTAACCACAGCGCCAGTCGGGATTATCCGCATTATTCGCCGGACTGATCGTTGAGACCTGATTTGCGCTCGCCATGTCGAACCATTCGGCGTTCAAAAGCTGCTTGCCCTCCCACTTGCCGTGCCGGGAAACAAACAAAATAAAGCGCGCCATGTCTTCGGTCTTCAGACGGCTGCCCGCGCCGCCCATTTCGATGCCGTCCGGCAGACGGAAGCACTCAATATTCTCAATGCCGAGCGGCTCAAAAAGGCGCGGCGTAAGGTACTCGAACAGATCCTCACCCGTACGGCGCTTCAGCGCGGCGCACAGCATGTTCGTGCCGGCGGTGTTATACATAAAGCACGTGCCGGGCTTATATTTAAACTCATGCGAAAGAAAATTCTTAATCCAATCCGGCTCGTTCACATCGAACGTATTGATCTCCGTCTCGTGGCCGCAGGACATCGTGAGCAGATCGCGCACCGTGCAGGCAAGCAGATTTTCGCTCGGATTTTCCGGCATCTTGTCCGGGAACAGCTCGCTCAAGCGATCGTCAAGAGACAGCGCTCCCTCCTGGCACGCAAAGCCGATAGCCGTGGAGGTCAGCGCCTTTGTAAAGGAGAACATCATGTGCGGCGACGCCGGGTTATACGGCTTCCACCAGCCCTCTGCGCACACCTTGCCGTGGCGCAGCAGCATCATGCTGTGCAGCTCAAGCCCTCTGCTTTCTGCAAGATCGATAAATTTCAATATGCCTTCGGAATGAATACCCACGCTTTCCGGCGTGACTCTTTCCAATATCATAAATATAACCACCTTCCTTTTGATACTTTAATCATAGCACAGCAGCCCGCCCGTTTCCAGTAAAAAGAAAATTCCCCCCGTAAAATTCACTGTCAGAAATTTAGTGAACTTGTCACGTTCTGAAAGCCGTGCTATAATTTACCCGAAAAAGGCGGCTGCTCGGGCCGCGAAAGGAGAAAACTATGCTTTTAGATAAAGCGTCTTCAAAAGACAAATTTGCGCTGAAAATTCTTGCCGTGTTTTTGATTTGTGCCGCGGATATGCTTTTCGCCGCATGGGTCATATACGCCGAAAAACAAAAAGGCACGCTGCTCTCCGTGCGGGCGGCTTCCTCGTACCTGCCGCAGCTCTTTGCGCAAAATCTGCTCACGTCCGCCGTGCCCGCTTTTCTTGTTTTCCTCGCGCTCGTTTTCTGCAAAAAGCGCTTTGTGCAGGCGATGCAACTGACCGTCCCCAAAGGCAAAACAAGAAAAATCGCTGTTTTGTTGCTGTTTCTCCTGCTTATCGTCACGGCCGCAGCGCTGATCGTAAAGCCGAATAAAATCACCGTGCTGTACAGCCTATTCTACTACACCGTTTTCATCGCGTTTTGTGAGGAATTCGTCGTGCGCGGCGTATGCGTGGGGCTTTTGCGGGACGAGCCCGCCGCCGTTCGCTACCTCGTGCCAAACATTCTCTTTGCCGCCATGCACGTGTTCGCCTATGCGGATTTCGGAGCGATCACCGCGTCTTACCTTGTGCGTTTTGTATGCTCACAAATGGCGGGGCTTGTCGCCATGGGCTGCCTTTTCCAATACCTCAAAGAAAAATCCGGCTCCCTGTGGATCCCCGTCCTCGTGCACGCCGTTTTAGATTACACAGCCGTGTTCGGCTTCTAAAAATTCCCCGCAGCTTCACGTCGGAAATTTCACGAAGCTGCGGGGAAATTTTTACGAAAACACCTTTTCCGTGTTCTGCACGCGCAGGAACAGCGTTAGGATCATGCCGAGCATCATCAGGCCCGCCATGGCAAAATACAAGATGCGGATACTCGTGTTTTCCACCAGAATACCGCCAAGGTTCTGCATCAAAATGGCACTCATCGCGTCCGTAGCGCTGATAACGCCCAGTGCCGTGGAAACGGAACGCACCTGCACAACGCCGCGCACAATCTTCAATAAGATCATCCCGAACAGCGTAGAACCGATAGCACGCAAAACCAGCATGGTCACAACCGCAACAAACGCGTTCGGCGCCGTGGCGTACAGCAAAAACTGCGCCACCATAATAGCAAACGCCAAAAGCATCAGCGTGCGCCCTGAAAAGCGATCCATAAATTTGTACGAAAACAAAATGACAGGCAGCTCAACAATCGTACTGAAAAACAGCACTGTGCCCACCGCACCCGTCGGCATGCCGAGCTCCTGCAATAAAATGGGGCTATATGTCATATTGAGATTTGAGCAGCCCGAAAAAACAAACCCGATGATGACGAACAAAATGTACATCGGCGCACAGAGAAATGAAAACTGCTTGCCCGCCGCAGCCTTTGCCGCTTCCGTATCCGTAAACGAAATGTCGTCCGTGCCGAGGAAACCCACAATGGCCAGCACCGCCGAAACGGAGACCGAAACAAAAATCAGCTGCGGGCTCGTAAATTCCATCATGGCGCAGGCCACCTGTACGGCCGCCGCATAACCGAACGTGCCCCAAATACGAATGGTGCCGTAGCGGTACTTCGTCGAGGTTGCCATGCGCTCGCTCACCGGGCGAAAGCGATGAGATAAACCCCATGATGCAGCCGTTTAAAAGGAACAGCAGCATCGTTTCGCGCACCAACGCAAACAGAATACCGAACACCGCCACGCACGCCATCATCACCGTACAGATAAGCCGCGGCTTTCGCAGCTTATCATTGATATACCCCACGATCGGGATCAGCACCACGCCGAACAAGCTCGAAGCCGACATGATAAAGGACATCTCCGCTTTCGATTTGCCGATGCCCGTCAGATACATAGACAGCACCGAGGTAAACACGCCCAAGCTCCAGTAAAAGAAGAAATAGGTCAGGGCATACGCCGGGTAACTGCCGCGAAACGTTCGCTTGCTTTTTTCCATCTCAATCCAACCGCCTTCCCAAAATTTAGGGCGCACGCCGCACACAATGTGCAGCCCTTCCCCTCAAGGCTTATTTACGTCCATCATACCAAATCCCCCGTTGCGTTTCAAGCTTTTTGCGCACGGAAAAGCTTTTATTTTTGCAAAGCGGTAAAGAGGTACCCCCGGGCGAAAAAACGAAGCAGAATACAGTGCAGCCCTTTGAAAATAAGTGCAAAATAAGCAACCGCGTTCTGCCTTAACTGCGAGGCGATGTTCGGGAGCACTCCCGTTTTTTCTTTTCCGACGTGACGGAAGAAGCGTTCCATAAAAGTATCAGAGAAATTTTTTCGCTCCATGTTACTCAACTGTCGGTCGGTTGCTTGTGCGGGTGGACTATGATATGCTAAAGAAAAGTCCTAAGGGGAGGAAAATTTATGAATTTATCAAAAATAGGACAGTTTATCAGCCGGCGCAGGATGGCCATGGGTCTTACTCAGGCTCAACTGGCCGAACGACTGAATGTAACCGATAAAGCGGTCTCTAAGTGGGAACGTGGCAAAAGCCTGCCCGACGTGACGCTTTTCAGCCGTGTGGCTGCGGAGCTGCGCGTCAGCGTTGTGGAGCTTCTCAGCGGCGAACTCATGAACGTGGTTCGCAGCAGCAATCTGGACGAGGCCGTCGATTGGGATGGAAAAGCAGCTCAGGCCACACCTCTCACCTTACGCCGGGACGATCCTGCGGATTTACTGGTTTCGCCCTACTTGTTCGGCTGCAATCTGGAGCACACTCGCTCCTGTATCTATACCGGCCTATCCGCCCAGATGGTTCGCAATCGAAAGTTCGCCGGGAAGCCCACGGCTTGCGAGGGCTGCGCCATAGAATGGTTTCCCTTGGGGGAACGTGGCGTGTTTGCCTTGGATGAACCCTACACCCGCCACGGAGAAGGCTACCACATGAAGCGGACCCTCGAATGTAATTCCGTCGGTATCTTCAACCCCTACTGCGGGGAAGCTGTCGGCATGGGTCAGCATGGCATCACAATATCCCAAGGGCAACCGTATCTGTTCGGAATGGTGGTTAAAACCCAAGAATCGGTGAAGTTTACGGTTTCATTGACAGATCGAACCGGAAAGAGCGTCTACTGCCGTGCCACATCTGTAGGTGGCGGCGACGATTGGATCCGTTTAGAGGTGGAGCTCACCCCGCAGGCCGCTGACTCTGATGCCGACCTGCGAATCTGCTGGGAGAATGCGGGTTATGTCTGCGTAGGAGCCGTTTCTTTGCTGCCCAAGGATCACTTCCACGGAATGCGCCGCGATGTGGTGGAAGCCATGAAGGATTTGGGCATCAAGGTGCTGCGCTGGCCGGGCGGCAATTTTGCCGGGGAATTCAACTGGATGGACGGCCTTTTGCCGGCGGATATGCGTGCGCCGTTCCAGTCTTATTTGGGCCTGGAGACCCAACCTCACACCATGGGCTACGATTTCAGCGAGATTAATACCGATGACTTTATCGCCCTGTGTCGAGAAATCGGTGCCGAGCCGTTTATCACCATCAACCCCTGTTGGAATACCCCCGATGAGAACGCCGCTTGGGTGGAATACTGCAACGGCGATGTCTCAACCCCCTACGGAAAACTCCGAGCCAATCGGGGTCACCAAGAGCCTTACAATGTGCAGTTTTGGTCATTGGGTAACGAATTCGGCTATGGTCACATGGAGGGCGACAACACTCCTGCCGGGTACTGTCAGATCGCACTGGAGAATGGCAAAAAAATGCTGGAGGCCTCACCCGGTCTCAGCCTGTGCTCCTCGGGACCCTATCCTAACAAGGAATGGGCAGAATTTTCAGCCAAGCCGCTTGCCGGGATTTCTCAGATGATTTCCCAGCACTATTATGGCTACGACCCCCATTACACCGACCTTTCCACCGTAGAAGAGGAATATAACCGGTGCATGGCTTCTGTCTCCCGGATGCGGGAGCTGATTCACCAGTCCCGGCAGTGGCTGGAGCCTTCTATACGCATTTCCATGGACGAGTGGAATGTGTGGTATGCCTGGTACCGTCCTTCCAGTGTTACCGACGGTATTTATGCGGCGCTGGTTCTGCACATGTTGATGGAAGAGGCGGAAAAAAGCGGGATAGCCCTTGCGTGTCACTTTCAGGCAATCAACGAGGGAATGCTGTGTGTGAAACCGAATCACGTGAGCTTGACAGCGCAAGGACAAGTGTTCTCCTGGATGAATCGCTGGCACATGGGTAATCGTCTGTGCTCCGCGTCTCAAGAAGCCGTTATTACCGTGGATCGAGAGGGTCGGGTGTCCGCCACGGTGGTGAACGCCGCATTTCACCGCAAAAAGCCGGTGGACTTCTCTTCCTTTGGACCTTGCAGCGAGGCGGTGCTCTTCTCCAGTGACACCGTGTTGCCTCCCTCCTCATTTACCCAGTCAAACGTTCTGGACCAAGCTGCGGGCGGAACCTTACAAATGCCGCCGCACAGCGTTTTGTTCTTGCGCTTTTAAGAAGCAGGTTTTTATTCGAACGGTCGGGGAATACGGACAAAACAGCCGGGCTGTGAAGTGTTTTCGGACTTGAACTGCGGCGAGGATGTTTCATGTTGTATTGCTTTTTTCTTGACGCAAGAGTGCTTTGCCGTTATAATGAGAAAAAGTGAAATCTAAAGGAGGCACCACGATGGCAGACATTCGGGCATTTCATGCCATGCGGTACACAAAATCGGCGGGAGAAGCGAAAGAACTGACCTGTCCGCCGTATGACATCATCAGTGAAGCGGAGCGCGCGGCGTTTTTGGAAAGAAACCCGCACAACGTCATACGCCTGGAGCTGCCGCGCGGCGAAGAACCGTATAAGACCGCCGGCAAGACGTTGCACACGTGGCTTTCCGACGGCACTTTGCGCTGTGACAAGGACGCAGGTCTTTATATCTACGAGGAAGAATTCAAAACCGACGTAGACCATGGCGAGGTGCGCAGCCTAAAGGGCATCGTGTGCCTTGTGCGCGTGGAGGATTTTTCTGCGGGCGTTGTGCTGCCGCACGAGGAGACGCTCTCTAAGGCGAAAAAGGACCGTTTTGAGCTGATGAAGGCGACGAACTGCAACTTCAGCTCGATTTACTCTTTGTATCAGGACGAAAAGGGCGAGACGCAAAAGCGCATCGACCGCCTTTCCGCCGGCACGCCGTACTGCGAATTTTCAGACGAACTTGTCACACACCGCCTGTGGATTGTGAATGACAAGCAGGCGCTTGAAGCGTTCCGCGCCGATTTTGCGCCGCGCAAATTGTACATTGCGGACGGGCATCACCGCTATGAAACCGCAATTCATTACCGCGATTACTGCCGTGAAAATGCCGTTTGGGCGCCGGGCAGCGAATTCGTCATGATGACGCTCGTCGATATGGCACATCCGGGGCTTGTGGTGTTCCCGACGCACCGCCTTGTGCGCGGCATTGAGGGCTTTTCCGCCGAAAAGGTACTTGAAAGCTGCGGGGAATACTTTCAAATCGAGACGCTTGCGGACAAAAGCGAGATTGAGCCGCGCATGAAAAATGTGTATGATGCCGGGCAAAAGGCGTTCGTATTCGTGTATAAAAACGGGGACAGAATGAACTACGCGCTGCTGATTTTGAAAGACGCGGCGGTTATGGAAGAATTTATGCCCGAAAAGAGCGAGGCCTCGCGCGGGCTGGACGTCAGCGTTTTGCACACGCTCATTTTGGAGCGCGCCCTCGGGATTGATCGCGAAAATATGGCAAGTCAGAAAAACTTGACGTATACGCGCGATTTGAACGAAGCGCTTTCCACGGTTGAAAGCGACGAGATGCAGTGTGCATTTATTTTGAACCCCACGCGCGTGGAGGAGATCGGCGCGGTAGCGGCTGCGGGCGAAAAGATGCCGCAGAAGTCCACGTATTTTTACCCGAAGCTTATCACAGGGCTTGTAATGAACAATTTGGAAACGCCTGTGGAAGATTAAAATTTATTTTTAATAAGTCAAGCGCCGTGCTTTTACTCCAGCATGACGCTTGATTTTTTATATCAATATCGGAGACAATCCTTTTCAAACCATGCCGCTTTTCACGTCAAAGCAGGTACCGGACGCATCACTGTGTATTTCCGTAAAACTTTGTAACGTGTATAATTCCCCGCATTTCTCAAATACTACCCATACCGAAACTTTGAAAACAAGGGAGATTTGAGATATGAAGGCAACCGGTATCGTCAGACGTATGGACTAATGTGTTATATTAGGACAAGGCCGGAAAAGCCGCATGAACACAGGGTTTTCGCTGATTTTGTCCAAGTTTCAGTTAAGGAAATCCGTTGGTTGACCGACCGAGTACAGACGAAAGCGAGGAAAAACGGACTCACTTTTGCCACGAGCCAATGTGCTCATCGAGCAACCTGCCACACAGGGCCAGGTGGGAGCAGCTAACCCGCCTGGCTTTGCTCATAGTTGTCGATTGGAAGAGGAGTTTTCCCTTTGGGAAATCTGCGATCAGGAACTCTTTCGTCTACCCCCCCTCGCATTATTCGTCCATTTTTGGTTATAATATGGACGAAAGAGCAATTTGCCGGACAAGCAGAAGATTGGCTCCATAAGAAACCGAACCAGCAGTGGACGCGATCTGTGAAAGCTACAGACAGGCGATCGCAATGGAGGCCGTTATCCGCTGATTCTGATCACGGCGTTTATTTGCGACTTTCTTTGTATACATCCATTCAATGACGGAAACGGCAGGATGAGCCGATTGCTTACTGTAAACGTAGATTTGCAATCTGCAAATCATGAATTTGGAAGAGCCGACCGTCACTATGGTTCGGCTCTTCTCTCATTTTCAAGGAAGAGGAGAAATAGCAGATGAAACAAGGAACTCTCGTTATGGACACGAATACTGGCCGGATGGACATCCGGTTTGGCTTGGATGAATACTATGGAGGACTCCGCTGCGGTACGACAATGGATGTACAGCTCAACGGGAAATGGGTGCCTACCAGGATTGAGATGGCAGATGACTGGTATCTCGTTGGTGTCCGCACCGATAACATCGCCGGTTTGACCGTGCGTATCTGAATAATTAAGATTTGCCGGGCGACTTCAGAAAAGAGGTCGCCCCTTTTTCATGTCCAAATTTTATAAGAAGGAGGTGCCGGTCATGCAGTGTCTGCAAAAGTACCAGTGGGTGAAGCTACCCAGGTGTCATCTTCCGGAAGGCAAGGGTATCATGAGCAAATGGGCAAGGCTGGCATCCCGCGCGGCATTCCGGAAAGGAACAGTTACTTACTGCGGTCACAGAAACCCTGTCGCACCGGGAATGTGGTCAGGCGGCATCGTGGGACTCAAGAGCATTCTGGGACTCAGAAGTCGTGTCAAAGCCCTGGAGACACTGCAGGTTCTCTCTGATCTCGGGTATGTCCACTATGAGCTTAATGCAAAGACAAAGCAGTTGACCTATGAGATCACCGACTGGGTGGTAAAATGCTCCGGCGCCGAGTGCATGGATGGAGTTGTCTATGCCACAGACGGCTATGGATTCCTCTGTCTTCCGCGCAGTATTACGGAACGGTTGGCAGAGCAGCACTACACGTTTGAAGAATCGGATGCTTGGCTGGATCTGTGGTGTCATACGGTGTCCAACGATCCGAGAAACGCATTTTCTTTTTTAATTCCTGTTGCCCAGTATGGGAGATATGGCGCCATTTTGACTTTGGAAACCCTGGGAAAGCGTTGGGGCTGGGAAAAGACAAAGGTATGGAGATTCTTTCAGAAGCATGGGGATGCTTTCTCTCTGCACCGTCTGCCAGGTTCCTTTGGCTGTCTCATTTTTAATAATCTGTATCCAACAGATGCAGCGGTTTCACTTCCAACCCGTGAGGAGATCATGTGTATTCTGGACGAAATACGCATTTGCGCAGTAAATGCGCGCAAGCATGGCTCGGACCATGAGCATATGAGCCGTATGGTTGCATGGTTCAGCAAGCGAGTTCTTGAAAATCTGGGGTTGATCACGTCTTCGGAAAGCGGTGAGAGCCGCGTTGCACTTTCAGCCCCTATAATACGCGCGTATTTTTCTCTGTGTTGGAATTGTAAGAATTGTGGATATGACTGCAGAGGTGCAAGTAAGGATCCTCCTGTCATGGAAGCGAATCACATCCGGGGCCCATGTTGGTCCGTGGACTTAACAAAAATAGCAAAGGAGAATTTTATATATGGCTAAGCAAGAAAAGAATCAACAGGCGCAGACTGAACATTCGCAGGCAGGTGCCGTAATCGAAATGCTCACAGAGAGAGGGTATCTTGGGAACCAGGAGATCAATGATGCAAAGCTTCGGGATGCTCGCCAGGAAAAGCAGAAGGCGGCCTATCACAACACCCTGATGCTGCTCAAACAATACCGGAATATTGCGTGGATGTTGGAATGTTTTCCGGATACCATCGCGGAAGAACTGGAACAGCCTTTCACAAACCTGGACGAATTGATCGACCGGGTTGATGTAGAAATGGCGATGGACAACCGGAAGCTGGAAGGGCGCATGGAGAGCATCAGGAAATCGCGGCTTTTGATGGACCGGGTCAACGAAGCGCTGACCGTACTTCGGAAAAAGCCGGGCAATGGCGAGAAGATGTACAAGCTGATTCATCTGGCCTATATCGCCCCAGAGCAGCTCACGCTGAATGAAAAGCTGTTCCGGCTGAATCTCTCATCCCGGCAGTACTATCGACTGCATGATCAGGCAGTCAACATTCTGTCTCTTCGGCTTTGGGCGGCACCCTCAAAAGGGCTGGATTCCTGGCTGGAGCTTCTGACTCTGCTGGAAAACCTCCACTGATTTACTGGGCCTATTTGCTGCCGGAAAAAAGGCAAGAAAAAGGCAAGTGGGTGCGGCTGACATGGGATTGGAAACCTGCTATACTGATATCGTCCCAAAATGGGATTGGGCAAGAGTGATGCCGTTTCCTGAGTGATGAACTCCGGAGACGGCTTTTTGCTGCCCGGATTTTTGGCAAAGGAGGTATTTGGCATGGTCTGTAAACTCAAGAAAGAAAGTCAGAAGCTGAGAACTGCTTACTGGACCCTGGTTGGTGCAGCTTCGGCGATGCTGATCACGGTGCAGCCGGTAATGGCTGACACCATCTGGGATCGCTTCTCGACAATCATGAAGGACATCTACGGCCAGCTTGTCGGCATTTCCACGATTGTGGCTGTCACAGCTGCCGCCATCGCTCTTCTGGTCCGCATGATTTCGAGAAACCAGCGTGCAGTTGATGAAGCGACATCCTGGCTGAAGCGTATTGTTGTCACCTGGATCGTCCTGAACTCGCTGGGCTTCATTGTCGCCTATTTGCAGCCCTTGATCGCCGGCGGCAACTACACCGGCTAAGTCCATAGTCGAGCAGACTGGAGGTGATGCGATTTGCTCGACTGGATCTTTGAAGGCGTAATCAACTGGATCAGCAGCATTGTCAGTCAGATGATGGATGCTGTTTCTGGCCTTTTTCTTCAGGCATTGGGAACCGATATGACAGCGATGGAGGAATACTTTCCATTTGTCGCAAAGGCGTTCACCGTTATGCAGTACATGGGGTGGGCCATCCTGTTCCTGATTACTGTCTGGCAGTTGTTTCGGGTATTTGGCGGGCCAATTACTGAAGCAGAGAATCCTTGGGTTTTGTTAGCACGGAGCGCCTTGTTTGCACTCCTGATCGGCTACGCAAAACCCATTTTTTCAATCGTACTGGATATTGCGCGAGCTCCTTACACCGCTTTAATGGAGCTCTCCATGACAGCGGAGGATTTTACCTTCGCGGGTGTGGAGCAAGCCTTGGCCAATGGACTGACAACCATTGTCGCCATCGTATCCATTGTCGGGCTGCTCCTTCTCATCATTTTGGAAATATCGCTGGGATGGAACTATTTCAAATTGCTGCTGGAAACGGTGGAGCGGTACATCGTAGTGGGTGTCCTCTGCTATACTTCCCCGCTGGCTTATTCCATGGGTGCTTCCAAAGCAACCTCTCCTGTATTCAAAAGTTGGTGCAGGATGGTGGGTTCCCAGATGTTGCTGTTGGTAATGAACGTCTGGTTCCTTAGAGCATTTAATTCCTCTATGGGTCAGTACATCGGTAACGGCGGCGCTCTTTCCACCGGGCAGGGGAGCATTTTTTTGTGGTTGTTCTGCGCCTTGGCGTTTCTGAAAACCGCTCAGAAATTTGACTCCTATCTGGCAGCCATGGGCCTCAATGTCGCCCAAACCGGATCCGGCATGGGCATGGAGCTGTTGCTGGCAGCACGGATTATTTCCGGAGTTGGAAGCGGCGCCCGAAGTGCAGGCAGTGTGTTCCGCAGCAGTACTGCTACTGGAACCGGCGCGGCTGCAAGTGGATTTGCATCCGGATTCGCCAGTAAGTTCAAGGGCAACAGCTATGTCCGTGATGCAGTTGTTGATGGTGGTGTCAGGATGGGCGCAGGCGGAACTGTTGGGTTCATAGGCCGAACTTTTGGTGGCATTGCCGCGCGTAATGGAGCGACCCTTACCGGCGAATCCATCTCCTCCGTGGCATCCAGAACGCCCAATGTATCTGGCAGCATTGCCGGGGAGATTGCGGACCGCAGTCTTGGCAACTATATTCCACAGTTGAATGGCTACCAACTGTCTGACACCCAGATCACCGGTGGGCAGATTAGCACCAAAGTGACAGGCCCCGACGGCAAGGAAACCTCGGTGGAGATGTTCAGTACATCTCAATTTGAGAAGCCGGATGCGCCTCACTCTGTGGTTACTGCTTCGGATGGCAGTCAGTGGTATCAGATGGCCAGTGGCGAGGGCGCGGGAGCGTTCTATGATGCACCGTCCTTTGCCGGAAGTCCGGCAGAAGCACCGCAAGTGGCAGCAACTTTTCCCGACGCTCCCGAGGGCACAATGCTCCGAACCGTTGGAGAGGGCACCATCGAAGCAAGTTCTCCGGACGGTGGAAACACCATGTGGTACAACAGCGCCTTCTACGACGAGCCGGATGCTCCCCATACGATTATCCAGTCCGCGAATGGCGTGGACTGGTACGCGATGCAGCAGCATGCCGAAGCGCCGGAGTTCGAACCCGGAGAATCGGCCCTCGCTTACAACCAGGCACAGTTTCAGGCATTTATGCCGGGTTATGAGCAACCGGTATCCTCTGTGGATGGCGCTCAGCGGGTGGATGGACACTTTGAGGTACGTCACGAAAACGGTTCCGGTACCATGTTCTATGATACCGCACAGTTTGCTCCTCCCCGCGGCGATTATCAGGTTTATCAGGATATCAACGGTGGCCAGTGGTATGCGATCCGCGGTGAAGCAGCTGTTGATCGCAAGCCTGTATACGAAGGCGGAAAACCGGTGTATGACGGTGACAATGTCCGTACTGTATCGGTGGAAACCGTTCGTTATAAGCAGACCCCGGCACGCTTTGGAGAGCCGAAGTCACGTAACAATGAGTCCATTAAAGCACCTAAAAGAAAACGCTAAGTATATGCAGACAGCCGGGCCGGCAGAAAGAACGGTTCGGCTGTTCTGTTTTTGAATTGAACACGCTGTGAAGTGCAGCTTGATATAGGAGGTGAAAAATGCATGTCCGAAC
>PPYE01293981.1_pt1 | contig 12968 bp, 9 predicted proteins | sample 1559881 | NCBI WGS metagenome assembly PPYE01 (sample SAMN08240022, study PRJNA423297) | Human gut metagenome, whole genome shotgun sequencing project.
TACATAATATAATATATAAGATGCCAGGGTTGTGGGAGTGCAACGCACGGAACAATCCGTAGGTATCATAGTTGGGGCTTTTGCCCCCAACATCATATATAAATAATACAAGGATTATGCAAGATTGTACAATAAAGAAATGATATCTGTGAGGGAAAGATGAAAGAATTATTTACACGATGGGGAAGAAATCTAGATTCTGAACATGTTTTAAAGGAATATCCAAGACCAATTATGATGAGAGAAACGCATTATGAAATTTTAAATGGCTGGTGGGAATATGCCTTTACACAGAATCAGAAGAAACCAAAGCAATATGATGGAAAAATATTAGTCCCGTTTTCACCAGAGAGTGCTTTATCAGGGGTATCCAGGCAGTTAATGCCGAATGAATATTTGTGGTACAGAACAAAGATAAAGTGTCAGGAATGGGATAATAAGGCATTACAAGAACGACTATTATTACATTTTGGAGCAGTAGATCAAAGTTGTAAAATCTGGATGAATGGACACTTTGTAGTAAGTCATGTGGGTGGTTATCTGCCATTTTCCTGCGATATTTCGGAGTATGTTCATAGTGGAGAGAATGAATTGGTAATTATGGTACAGGATCTGTCAGATACATCGTATCATGCAAAGGGCAAACAAAAATTGAAACGTGGAGGGATGTATTATACTGCTCAAAGTGGAATATGGCAGACTGTGTGGATGGAATATGTTCCGCAAGACCGGATAAAAAATGTAGAAACTAAATATATAAAAACTGAAAAACAAAAAGAGAAGTCAACTTTAAATAATTGCGTAAATGCATCGGAGAAGGTAAAAATATATATTCAGACAGTCTCAGAACAGAAAGATTTGACTGTACAAATAGATATTAGATTTCCGAAGATATATGCGAATGCAGAAGATAATGTAACGAATTTTATTGCATTATCACACACGATACCTGATGTGCAAAAATCAATATCAGGAAGAGCAAATACATGGATAGAGATAGAAATTCAAAATGCAAAATACTGGTCTTGTGAAACTCCATATTTGTATTATTTTCATGTATCATTGATTGAATGTGAGGATGAGACAGATAAGACAGATAAGAAGCACGTTTTAGATGAAGTGGAAAGTTATTTTGCGATTCGTGATTTTACAATTCAACAGGATGAAGACCATATTCCGCGCATTTATTTGAATAACAAGAAGTGCTTTTTGAAAGGAGTTCTGGATCAAGGCTATTGGCCGGATGGTCTTTATACAGCACCTTCAGAAGAAGCATGGATCTTTGATATTCTGGAAATGAAAAAAATAGGATTTAATATGGTCAGAAAGCATATTAAAATAGAACCGCAACGCTGGTATTATCATTGTGACCGACTTGGAGTGATTGTGTGGCAGGATATGGTAAATGGAGGAGAAAAGTATCAGAGTTGGTTCGTCACGTATCTGGCAACGGTGCTGTCCGGATTGGGGATTACAGTAAAAGATCATTATTCCAGATTATTTGCAAGACGAAGTCAGGAAGGAAGAAGTGAATTTATCAACGAGGTAAAAGAAACGATTCAGTTGATAAAAAAACATCCGAGTATATGCACATGGGTCATTTTTAATGAAGGATGGGGACAATTTGCTACAAAACGAATCACGGATATGGTGAGAAAGATAGATTCAGAACATTTGATAGATTCAGCAAGTGGTTGGTTTGATCAGGGAACAGGAGATTTTCAAAGTATACATAATTATTTCTTCCCTTTAAAAGTTAAACCGGAAGACGTCAGAGCAGCCGTATTGAGCGAATACGGAGGTTTTACATTAGAAGTAGAAGAACATACTGCATCAGAAAAGAAATATGGTTATGGAGGCTATAAAACGAAGACAGAGTATCAGAAGGCCTATCGTCAACTAGATCGTAAAATAAAAAAATTAGAAGGACAGGGATTATGTGGATGTGTGTATACACAATGGAGTGATATAGAAGATGAGATTAATGGAGTCTATACATATGACCGTGAAGTAAATAAATTGAGTTAGAGTAGAAAAAACGATTTTTGATGATCGCACTGCGGCGGATAAGAAGTATGTTGCATACTGCGACCCGCCGCAGGCGGAGAATCTAGAAAGCGAGATTCTTTTTAGATAAGGTGTGTATTTTCCAATTTTTCTGTAAATGCATCATTTAACTTGATGACTGGTTTCCTGAGGATCAGACCGAGCAACAATGCCGGAATCAGGAAGAGTGTCAGTTTTCCAAGTTCAATCCAGTAGTTCATGCCATAGAAACCGGCGATACATTCACGCATAGCGTTCATGCTGTGTACAAATGGAAGTAAAGGATATACTTTCCGGAAAAATTCCGGCGCACACTGAATTGGGAAAGTTCCACCACTTCCGGCTACCTGCATGACCATCAGCACAACTGCGATTGCTTTACCGATATCTCCAAAGGAAACAGTCAAAGCGTAAATAATGTTTACATATACAAGACTGCTAAAGCATCCTGCCAGTACAAATAATACAGGATGTTCACATTGGATGCCCAGGAAATAAAGATCGCCAAGACAGATCAATGCGCTCTGTAAAAATCCTATACAAAGGAGAAGAAGAATGCGTCCAATATATAACTGGTGTTCTTTCGGATTATTTAATTTGTGTTTTAAGTTGTCTGAAACATTTACTTTTAACATGGCAGCCATTACAACTGCGCCGACCCAAATCGCGAGTGTTGAGTAGAATGGAGCCATAGCAGATCCATAGTTCTCGATAGGGTAAATATGTGTTTCATTAAGCTTGACCGGTGATGCAAGGAATGAACCAATTGCCTCCGGATCCTCAGAGAGAAGGTTGGTCAGTAACTGAATGCCGTTGTCATCTGAAGATAGCATTGCAGTTGCTGCATTAGACATTTTACCGGATGCTTCATTTAAAAGAGAAGCGGAATCTGATAAAGCTTTCTGCACCTCTGTGAGATTTCCGGCTGCAGAGCCTGTCACCCCGGAAATGTCTTTCAGACTGTTATCTAACTGTCCAAGCAGTGAAGTAATAGAGCTACTTGTGCTAGTCAGATCATTTGCCAGATCATCCAGACTACCCTTAACATTGTTCTCATAATCTTTTTTCACAGTACTGATTGAAGAATTACTCTGGGCAATCAAACTGTCAATATTATTCTTCAATTCAGTTGCATTTGCAGTTGCGGAAGTAATACCAGTAGCTGCATCGTTAATGGCATCACGGATTGCTTCTTGAGAAGCTTTCGCTTCCTGAATATTGCCGATTGCCTGCATAAGCATACCTTTTAAATGTGGCTCAGTAATAGAGTCAGCAATTTGGCTCAGAGAGTTTTCCAGTGACTGGTAGCCATCTATCAGATTCTGCACACGTCCACTTACGGCAGTCAGTGCATTTGCACAAGCCTGTGCGTCTGAATTATAGGAATTCAGTGCATTCCCAACACAGGTGGATACCGCACTGTAGAAGGAAGCGCTCTGTGAAAGAGCCTGGTTGATGGAATCTGTTGTTCCTGTTAAAGCTGAATTCAGGGAATCAATACCATTTCCAGCCAAGCCCAGGGCATTTACACTGGCTTTTGTACCGGAACCGGACTGACTTAAGAATTCTGTAGTGGTATTCAACATAATTGCCGCAGAATTTGCCATATCGGAAAATGCCTGTACAGTGCCGGCGGCAGAGGATAAGTCTGTTGAAATCTGCGCCAGTGCGGCTGAGAGGTTGTCGGCGATTGTCTGATCATCGGTCTCGTCAGCAACGTTATTAACAAGCTGAAAGGCTTCTAATGCAGTCTGGGATACCGTCTGTACAAATGTATCATTAATTTGCTGCTGTACGGCATTTGCGCCTTTTACGGTGACTTTCGGGGCAATTGCATTTTCCTTTTCATTGATATAATATTTGATTTCAGGATGTGTTACATTGGATGTGAAAATACTCATCATGTCTTTACTGAAATCTTTTGGGATTACGATTGCCGCATAATATTTTCCGGATTTTACTCCTTCTTTCGCTTTCTTAGCACTTGTAAATGTCCAGTCAAGCTGCGAGTTACCTCTAAGAGTTGTAAGAACCTGATCTCCAAGGTTAAGGTTTACTGAGAGAAGTTCACCGCTATAACCTTCATCAGAGCTTGCTACAGCAACTTTTAAGTTTCCTGTATTTCCGTATGGATCCCAGCTTGCAGCGATATTGAACCACGCGTAAAGAGTCGGAATAACAGTGATTCCCATAATAACGATCATGGCAATGACATTTTTATGGATTTTCTTTAAATCATACTTAAAAATGCGAAGAATATTTTTCATGATTATTCCTCCTCCTTTCCGTGAAATCTTTTTACCATTTCATCAAAAGACATTCCAGCCAGCTGTTGCTGCTCGGCGAGTCTTGTGTGAATGAATTCTACAATAATAAGCCATGTTGCGATGGCGATGATAGATATGATCCAAAGAACCAAAAATACAATTTTCGATTCCAGACTGAACATCAGTATCAGGAAGATTAACGGAATAATAATGATCGCAAGGAAACCATAGCGAATCATTTTCCGATAATTCTGTTCAAAATTCTGAGCTTTCTCAGCGGTCTGTGTACGTAAGTCGTCTTGTGAAAGAGAGGCTTTTAAAAGCATAGACAACTGAGCGCTCCTGCTTAATTGCTCATCTGGTTCTTCACAGACCATAAATTCTGTTTCAGACAGCTTCAGGTCGAACAGGCGGTTCAGTCCGGCCAGAAGAGGTCTTATTCCAAGTCCGATCAAAAGCGCAATCGGAACATAGCAGAGCAAGGTTAAAAGGTTGTGGATATAAACACTTCCATACATGCCTGCAATTGCTTCACGCATAGCAGCAACTCCATAAGTGAATGGAAGAAGCGGGTGTATTTTCTGGAAAAATGCCGGTGTCATTTCAATCGGATAGGTTCCGGAAGATCCTGGAATCTGAAGAATGACAAAGATTACACATAACGCTTTTCCAATATGCTTAAATGTCAGTGACAGAGCATAAATAATGTTGACATATACAAAGGAGCATACAAGCCCGGTCAGTACCAGCGCAAATGGGTGACGGCACTGAACGCCTGGAAGAAATACGTCTCCGACACATACAATCAGTCCCTGGACAAGACCTAGCAGCATGTATAAAAGCCAGCGCCCAAAATACATATTTGTGGCACTGTAAGAACGCATGGATCTGTCACGGTCCACTTCCATTTTGAAGATAGCAATCAGGACGATTCCTCCAACCCAGATTGCCAGGTTCGAATAGAATGGTGTCATGGAAGAACCGTAGTTTTTAACAGAATAGTAAGTTTCTGTATCCACATTTACCGGAGATGATACGAATTCAGCAATCGTATCGGAATCAATGCCTTCTAAAGAGGTAAGCTTCTGGAATGTCTCAGAACTTGTAATCGCATTGATGTCGGTACGGACGTTGTCCAGTCGGTTGATTACGGCATTCAGAGAGGACTGTGTTCCATTCAGTACGTTGTTCAGTTCTGTGAGGCTTGTGCCAAGCTGTGTCAGAATACTGTTTAACTGCTCAGTGGTAGCAGGTACACCGTTCAGTATTCCGTTCAGTTCACCTGTCAGACTGGAAAAAATATCCATAGTCTGATTTAACTGTGGAAATACGTTCTCATCAAGAGAGGTACGAAGACTCTGAATACCACTTAAGTTTGCTTTGTTGATTGTTTCCAACTGTGAAAGTGTATTGGTTGTTGTGGAAAGTGCGTTGCTAATACCATCGTTTCCGGCAGTCAGGCTGCTGATCAACTGCTGATTGCTCTGGTTCTGCTCAGAAAGTTTTGCGAGAGCAGAGTTGATTGTATTGGACTGTGCCGGTAATTGTGAAGCAAGCTGCTGCAGTGTTGCAATAATTTCACCGTTTTTGGTATTGACTTCCTGGGCATTATTCAAAGCATTTCCCACTTTCTGATTAATATCAGAAGCCCGGCCAGACAGCTTGCCGAATCCTTCAGAAGCCTGGCCATAAGCCTGTTCAATAATACTCAGACCTTTTGAAATAGACTGGGATAATGCGGAAGTGAAGTCTCCGGTAGCCGTTCGTGTCTCCTTTAATACGCTGTCTGCATCGGAAAGTGCATTTGTACCGGAAGTTGCTGCGTCGCCTAAAGCAGATGTGGCACTTTTTGCGTTATCGATCAAAGTCTGTGTACCACCGACACTGGAATTGAAGGAATCCAGAATCTTTTGGTACTCGGCAATATTATCATTTACTTTGTCAAGCATTGACACAAGATCAGAATTGACAGTATCGATAGTACCGGCCAGGTCAGTAACAGACTGCTTTAATACATTTGAAACCGATTCAGATGCAATGGATGAAAAGGTATTGTTGATTTGAAGCTGGATTGTGCTGGCACCACTGTCTGTGATTTTTGGTGCAATTGCATTGATTTTTTCATTAAGATAATAATCCAGTTTCGGAGTCTCCATCTTGCCGGAGAGGATACTAAGAAGAGAACTGCTAAAATCTTCCGGAATTACGATTGCCGCGTAATATTTTCCGGATTTGACTCCTTCAACAGCATTTTCTTCATCCGTAAAAGTCCATCCGAGTTGATCATTTTCTTTTAAATTTTTAATAATTTCATTCCCGGCATTGATTGTAAGATCATTGCTTGTTGCATCTTTGTCGTTATTGGCAACGGCTACTTTAATGCCGGAGGTGTTGCTGTATGGGTCAATATTGGCTGCAATATTGAACCAGGCATACAGAGAGGGGATAATACATACGCCGATCATGACCAGCACGGCAGCAGGACTGCGAAGCAGACGTTTCATGTCCCGGCGGAAAATCCGAAATGCGTTCCTCATAAGTAAAATGCTCCTTTTGTGTAAATATTTTTCTAGTAATAGATACGATGTTGATTATCTTATCAAAAAGTATTATATTAAGGAAGAAAGTGATTTACAACCGTTAAAAGGTTAAAAAGTGCTGATTAATAGACAGAAAATATTAAAAATGTTGCATTATATCAATATGTCATAAAAATTTAACATTATAATGAAAGAAAGAGCAGGAAACATATGCAGAAGAAGACAGACCGCCGGGTCCGCAAGACAAAGACCCAGCTTAGAAATGGGCTCGCCATGCTTATGAAGGAGAAAAGTGTAGGTGAGATTACAGTAAAAGAATTGGTAGATCAGGTAGATATTAACAGATCTACTTTTTATTTGCATTATCCAGATATAGCTGGGCTGTTGTATGAGATTGAGAATGATCTGGCAGAGGAGATGGAACGTGCGATCAGAGAGCATCCAATTGAAAAGCGAGAGGATAATGGATTTTATTTTCTTCAGGACATATTTCAAGTGTTAGACAATAATCGAGAGATTGTTTCTGCTCTGGTCGGACCTTACGGAGATATGCGATTTATTCAGAAAGTGGAAGTTATTCTGGCAAGAAACAGCAGGGAAGTGTTAGAGCAGATGTTTCCGGAAAAAAGTGATCAGATGGATTACTTTTATGCATATTGCCTGAATGGCTGTCTTGGATTTGTAAAGACCTGGCTTGCCGATAAAAAGTCTTGTACACCAGAGTTCGCAGCAGATTTTATCTATCGAATGGTGGTCAGTTCTATGCGTGCTTTTTGTGAAACTCGTGAGGAAGTGTAGGAGTATACAATGCACTCTTAGTGAAATGTAACAAAAGAGCTTTCCCTATTTTGGTACATTCTTTTATTGACGGGAAAGTGTCAAAAGGATATAATTGAACTATCAAATGTAAGAGCTTACAAGGACGGTAAATGCCTTACGATTTTTTTTAAAATTAAAATGTAAGCGTTTACAATTCGTAAAGCATTTCAGTTCGAAAAGTTCTTCGTTGCGTTAGGAAGATGGCTGAAACAGGGAATCAGGAAAGCACAGGTTATCAGTCAGAGATTCTAGTTACAACAAAATATAGAAAGTGAGGACAAACAATGAAAAAGAGGTTATTAGCAGTATTACTGACAGCAGCTATGGTACTCGGAATGACAGCTTGCGGATCTAAATCCAATAGCGGAAGCTCAGACAAAAAAGAAGAAGCTCAGTCAACCGATGATATCAAAGAGTGCACAATCAAGTTCCAGTATTGGGCAGATAACACAGATTATTCTTCCCTGATGCAGGACATCATCAAGAAGTTCAACGAGGAGAATAAGTACGGAATCACTGTTGAAGGTGAAGAAGTTCCTTGGGATGGTGGAGGATATTCCAACACACTGTTCAACGCAGCTATGGGTGGTGGAGCACCGGATGTAGCAACCTTTAAGCTTTCCGCAACACCGATGTTCACAAACAATAACCTGCTTGCAGACTTAACACCTTATGTTGATGCATGGGATAAGAAAGATGACATTTCTGACAACATCTACGACGTAATGAAAAAGGCAGGCGGGTCTGACGATTCACTCTATCTGATGCCATGGAACATTCAGGTACTCTATGTATACTACAGACCATCAATCTTCAAAGAGGCTGGTATCACAGAGACACCTAAGACATACGATGAGTTCCTTGAGGACATTAAGAAATGTACAATGGATACAAATGGTGATGGAAAGACAGACGTATACGGATTTGGTATGCGTGGTGCTTCCGGTGGACAGGAGCCATGGGGAAGTTTCATCTATGGTGAAGGTGGAAGCTTTGATGATCTGACATCTGATGCATCTGTACAGGGTATGCAGGACTTCATCGATCTGTATAAGAACGGATATGTTCCGGAGTCAGCTACGAACGATGGATTCAACGAGACAGTTGCTAACTTCAAGTCTGGAAAGACAGCTATGTTCATACATCATATTGGATCTTCTAAAGGTATGGTAGAAGAACTTGGTGATGATGTTGATGCATTCATCATTCCAAAAGGAAAAGGACAGTGGACATCCATGGGAGATACAGAGACTGTAATGTTCGATTCTTGCGAGAACAAAGCAGCAGCATTTGAGTGGATGAAATATCTTGCAACAGAAGAAGGACAGGAAATGTGGTGTGAAGGAACAGGACAGGTTCCAGTAAGCCAGACTGTTCAGCAGGAAGATTACTTCCAGAATGACAAATTCATGAAAGTATCTATGGAAGGTGTCGATATCGCGGGTACAGTTCCGGTAAAAGATACAACAACTGAGTGGATCAGTAATTGGCCGGCAACAATTTCTCAGGCTCTGACAGGCGAGATTACAGCTAAAGAGTGTATGGATAAGCTGGACAAAGCTCTTAACGAGTAGAAACTAGATTTTGTAACAACTAGATAATAATTGATTTATGAAACTGCCTTGTCAGGCAACTGGCAGGGCAGTCTGATTGAAAGGGAAAGAACACGATGGTAAAAAAGAAAAGTATCTATCCATATTTATTGGTAGCACCTGCTCTGATTATCATTTTGTGCGTAGTATTCATTCCGGTTGTTAATGCGATTGGAATGAGTTTCCAGAGTTATGATTTGAGAAGACCGAATGACATTGCGTTTGTCGGACTTGCAAATTACATCGCGGCATTTAAAGATGAGCTGTTCTGGAAAGCACTTTGGAAGACGATTCTCTGGGTGGTATTTGGCGTTGGATTTCAGTTTGTATTTGGTTTTATACTGGCGTTGCTTCTTAACAAGAAGTTCAGAGGCCGCGGTGTTGTCCGTGCAGTCAGCCTGATTCCATGGGTCACACCTGGTATTTTGATCGGTCTTATGTGGAGATGGATGTATGACGGTAACTATGGTGTACTCAATGACATTCTTCAGAAATTACACATAATTAATAAGAGCATACCATTTTTAGCACAGGCGAATACAGCATTTCCGGCAGTTGTAGTAACGATTATCTGGCAGGGAATTCCATTCTTTGCACTGATGATTCTTGCAGGACTGCAGGGAATTCCAGGAGAACTTTATGAAGCAGCCGACATGGATGGCGCGACAGGATTCCAGAAGTTATTTAAGATTACAATTCCAAGTATTAAGAATACAATTTTTATCACAGGACTTCTGAGAATTATCTGGGTTGCAAACTCAGTCGATGTTATCTTCAACATGACGGAAGGTGGACCGGCTTATGCAACACAGACACTGAGTGTATATGTGTTTAATAAAGCTCAGGCATTGAACTTAGGATACTCATCAGCAATGGCAATCTTGCTTGCACTTGTACTTTGCCTGGTTGCAGTTCCGTATTTGATCTTTACATTTAGAGAGGAGGATAAGTAGTATGAAGAGGGAATCATTCTTAAAGAGATTTTTAACATTATATCTTCCACTGATCGTAATATTACTTTTCATCCTGTTCCCGTTTTATTGGACATTTATTACATCTATAAAACCGGACACAGAGTTATACGGAGCAGTTACATACTGGCCAAGACAAGTTCAATGGGAGAACTACACGAAACTGTTTACTACAACAGTAAATTTCCTGGCTGCCATGAAGAATAGCTTTATTGTTGCGGCAGTAACAACAGTTGTTTCTCTGACAGCATCAACATTAGCATCATATGCGTTTTCAAGATACAGATTTGCAGGACGTAGAGCGATGATGGCATTGTTTTTAAGCAATAATATGTTCCCTACGGTATTGCTTTTAATCCCATTATACTCTATAATGAGAAATCTGGGGTTACTTTATACTCCATGGGCTCTTGTACTCGCATATACAACGTTCACACTTCCATTTTCTGTATGGTTGCTGAATGGATTTTTTAACGACTTGCCACTATCACTTGAAGAAGCAGCATTGGTTGATGGATGTAATAGAAGGATGGCATTTTTCAAGATCATTTTACCTATATTAGGTCCTTGCCTTGTTGCCACCGGTGTATATATCTTCATGACATCATGGAACGAGTATACATTTGCGGTAATGTTTACGAACAATGCGACAAGAACAATACCTGTAGCACTGAAGAGTCTGATCGGTCAGCTTGGAGTTGACTGGGGTCTGTTAACAGCAGGTGGAATTATTACAATCATTCCAGTATGTATCATGTTCTTCTTTGCACAGAAGAGATTAGTTGAGGGATTAACAGCAGGAGCTGTTAAAGGTTAATATAAGGAGGAAGAAAAATGAATTACGAGAAAAAAGCAAAGGAATTGCGCCAAGAGATATTGAAGAGTTTATTTGCCTGCCAGTCAGGTCATCCGGGCGGATCATTATCATGTGTTGAGATTCTTATGGCTCTCTACTATGATGAGATGAAGAATCTTGATCCTAAGGATCCTAAGAAAGCAGACAGAGACCGTCTCGTATTAAGTAAGGGACATGCTTGCCCTACATTATATGCAATCCTGGCAGATCTGGGATATTTCCCGAAAGAGGATCTGGCACATCTTCGTCAGATTGACAGCCATCTTCAGGGACATCCGGACTGCAACAAGACTCCAGGTGTTGATATGAACACAGGATCTCTTGGACAGGGAATGTCTCTGGCAACAGGACTTGCTCTTGCAGCTAAGCATGCAAAAGCTGACTACAAAGTATATGCAGTAGTTGGTGATGGCGAGTGTCAGGAAGGTATTGTATGGGAGGCAGCTATGGCAGCAGCTCATTACAAACTTGATAACCTTTGCGTTTTACTTGACTATAACGGACTTCAGATCGATGGAACTAACGATCAGGTTATGGGACTTGGAAACATCGTTGAGAAGTTTAAAGCCTTCGGTTTCGAATGCTTTGAAGTAGATGGACATAACATCGAAGAAATTGACAAAGCAATTGAGGCTCCAGTATCTGGTAAGCCAAAATTCATTTGCTGCCACACAATCAAAGGTAAAGGTGTATCCTTCATGGAGAATCAGGTAGGATGGCACGGAAGACCGTTGAAACCAGAAGAGTTCGAGACAGCTATGAAAGAATTGGAGGCGTAAGAAGATGGGAAAATCATTAAGAGTTGCTTACGGAGAAGCATTAGTTAAATTAGGACAGAAGAACGATAAGATCGTTGCATTAGATGCAGACCTTGCACACGCAACAATGTCAGCTACATTTGCTGAGGCATTTCCAGATCGTTTCTTTAACGCAGGAATTGCAGAGTGTAATATGATGGGCATGGCAGCTGGATTTGCTCATACAGGATACATTCCATTTGCAAGCACATTTGCTCTTTTCGGATCAGGAAGAGCTTATGAGATTATTCGTAACTCTATTGCATACACAAACACAAATGTTAAATTTGGATTATCTCATTCAGGACTTTCAGTAGGAGAGGACGGAGGAAGTCATCAGTCTATCGAGGATGTTGCTCTTATGAGAGAGATGCCGAACATGACGGTATTTGTACCATGTGATCCTACAGAGATGGAGAAAGCTGTATTTGCAGCAGCAGAGATTGACGGACCAGTTTACATCCGTGTTGCAAGACCTGTTTGTGAGGATATCACAACAGAGGATACACCATTTATCCCGGGAAAAGCTAACATCTTAAAAGATGGTAACGATGTTTGCATCATCACAATGGGACTTATGGTACCAATCGCATTAAAAGCAGCTGAGATGCTTGAGGCAGAAGGAATTTCTGCAGCAGTTGTTAATATGCATACAGTAAAACCTATCGATGCTGAGACAATCCTTGCTATGAACGAGAAGTGCAAAGGTATCGTAACAGCTGAGGAGCATTCTGTGATCGGTGGACTTGGATCTGCTGTAGCAGAAGTTCTTGCAGGACATGCCGGAGCTAAATTCGAAAGAGTTGGTATCCAGGATAAATTCGGAAAATCCGGTAAACCAGATGAACTGTTTGCAGCTTATGGACTTACAGCTGAGAACATCGTTGAAAAATGCAAAGCAACATTAGCATAAGAATCTGATCAAATTCATTTTATTATATAAAAGGGAGATAAGAATCATGGAAATTTTAAATTATTCATTTGACGGGGAAGGAATGCAGAGAGTATTCGAGAACGAGAAATGGACAGTTGGTATCAAAAACTGGAAACCAGCTAACGACATCACAGGAATCAACAATC
>PPYE01321040.1_pt1 | contig 12968 bp, 10 predicted proteins | sample 1559881 | NCBI WGS metagenome assembly PPYE01 (sample SAMN08240022, study PRJNA423297) | Human gut metagenome, whole genome shotgun sequencing project.
CCAGCCGTCTATCCAGTGTTTGTTGAAGGCGTCCGTTACGTATTTTGAGTCTGAGATAACCTCAGCCTCACAGGGGCGGTTGAGGGCTTCCAGCCCGGCTATGACCGCCATGAGCTCCATGCGGTTGTTGGTGGTTTTGATATAGCCGCCGGAGAGTTCTTTTTCGTGCAGGTTCCCTTTCTGATCCACATATTGGAGAATGGTTCCGTAGCCGCCGGGGCCTTCCGGGTTTCCTCTTGCGGCTCCGTCTGTGTATATGGTTACTTTCATTGATTTTCCCTCATTTCTTGCAATAGTCATTTTTGTCCAGCCGTCAATGTATGGTATTTTCCGCCGTTACGTCCAGTTTCCGGTTTCCAGGAAATGCGCGGCCAGTGCATTGGCTTCTTCAATGATTGCATTTTCATAGCCGATGATGCCGAGCAGGCGTATCGCATTGCGGGTCATTGCTTTTCCGGAACGGAGTATATAATTGAAAAGAATGTCTCCTTCCAAGATTTCTTCTTCAAAATGGTAATTGTCATAGCAGTCCGCCAGCAGCTCCGTCAGCTCAATGTCATGCGTGGCTGCAAAGCAGAGGACACCGGGGCGGCTGAGGCTTCGCAGGATCTGGGTGGAGGCGGCGATCCGTTCCACGGTGTTGGTGCCCCGCAGGACCTCGTCCACAAAACAGAGGACAGGGGCGCTGCCCTCCCTTGCCGCATCCAGAATCCGTTTCAGGGATTTGATTTCCACAATATAGTAGCTTTCCCCGCCTTCCAGATCGTCACGCAGGGCCATGGAGGTCATGATGCGGTACAGGCCCCCCGAATAAAAACCGGCGGTGCAGGTGTGTATTGTCTGGGCCAGCAGTGCATTCAGAGCCACGGCCTTCAGAAAGGTGGATTTTCCGGAGGCGTTGGAGCCGGTGACCAGGATTCCCTGCTTTGCCAGGATATCATTTTTCACAGGCTCTTCCAGCAGAGGATGATAGAGTCCCCTGATTTCAAGGCGTACGCTTTCCCTGCTGTCCTCCGTCAGGCGCGGGCTGCACCAGCCGGAAGCCAGGGACGCACGGTAGGAAGCGATGGCTATGCAGGCTTCCGTTTTTCCGGCAATGGTGATCATTCTGTCGATGTCCGTAAGGTGCTTCCTGACCTCCTTAAGCATGGTGTTGAAGCAGATGAGATCCAGGTGAAGGAGCATATTTACATAGTCCAGTATCAGGGACAGGGGATCTCCCGCCGTATCGCTTCCGCGCATGCCGAGCATGGCGCTGTAACGGAATTTGCCGAATTTGCCCTCCAGTATTTTCAGTTCCTCCCATTCCACTTTCAGCACGGGGATGTCCATTTTCCTGATCCGGGCCGAAAAATCCAGTATCCGGCGGACATAGGCAAAGCTGGTAAGATAAGGCTCGATTTCATGCTTCTGTTTCATATAGCCGAAAATATTTACCGTAAAAAGAAGGAAAAGGAACATCATGCCAATGGGCGGGGAAACGATAACCATGCCAATGGCCGGAATGAGCAGAAGATCGCAGATTATATGGGAAAGGCTGCTGCGCTCTCCCAGATTGTCAAGGTAATTCAGATAATCATAGACGGAATATTTTCCGCTTCTGCCCAGCTGCATATAGGCATACTGCAGCTGTTCACGCAGCTGCTCCTGCTGCCCGAAGCAGGTAATTTTTTCTTCCATGGCGTCCAGTGCCTTTGCGTCTTTCAGCTGCGGGGTCCTCAACAGATAATAGAGATATTCCTGTCCGGCGGAGGAATAGGTCTGGTTCATCCGGAAAAAAAGCTGATCCATGCCAAGATCGTTCCAGGTGATATCATCCACCTGTTCCGGCTCCTGATGCATGGAAAAATAGCCGGGTATGCTGGAAAGCTCCTCGTCCGAATAGTCTCTGTCCGGCACTGCGCCGAAGCCTTCATGTATTTTCCGCTTCTGCCTGCGCTGCTTTACGCGTTCATCCGCCGCTCCCTTTATAAATACGGCCAATACGGCCGCTATGACGAGCACCAGTATCATAAGCGATTCCATATGCAAGTTCCTCCTGCTTTTTTAAAGCATAAATTCTTCTCCGCGTCTGCTGATGTCAACGATTTGCGCCGCATGCTGCCGTCCGGTCTGTGTTTCCTTATATTTGGAAATATAGCCGTATTCCTCCCACATATGCATGGGGAATACGTGGGTTGCCGATGTCTTCTGGAGAAAATAATCCATCCCTAGGCCATACGCCGCTTCCAGCCTGGGATCTAGCGGTACGAAAGCCGCGTCAAAGCGTTCTCCTGCAATGCTGTCGATTTCCCGCCTGAAGCCAGTCTCCATATTCCGGTTCCAGCTCGCGGGCTCCCCTTCCCAGTGCCACCAGTTTAAATCCCCTGCATGGTAAAAGGTCTTCCCCTCCGCTTCCACAAGAAACGCAACGCCTTCATCCGTGGATTTCAGCGTACGGACTGTCACAGCCTGGCTTTCCCCGCCATAACCGGTCTGTTCATGCGCCTTCATCACCGTTACATCAGACAGCGCCTCCGGATCCGCCTTTTTGCGGAGCAGATAGTCGGGCTTGAGCTTGATATCATTTCCGAAAAAATAATGTATATGAGGATATTCCTTCCGCAGCTCCAGAATTCTCAGGCTGAAATGGTCCTGATGCTTATGGGAAGCAAATACCAGTATTGTTTTCTCCTTATCCCACGAGGGAAGCTCTCCTGTAAAATAGTCAAACAGCAGCACATGTTTCTCCAGCTCCACGCAAAAGCCGCTGTGCGCGATATAAGTAATTTTCATAGCCACTCCTTTCCCGTCCTTTTCCTATAAACCATCCGCAGGCCGGCTTGCCGGCAGCGCCCGAGGCTCTTAAAAGCTCCTGATTTTATCAGAGCCGTCGTCAATGGTTTTCCGGATGGAACGGACCACCACATAGTAGCCGTAGCTGCTGTTCACCTCAACATATACCCTGTCCCCTTCCCGGTGTCCCAGAAGAGCCCTGCCAATGGGGGATTCCGTGCTCACCAGGCCTTCCAGGGAATTTCCGCGCATGGTGGTGACGATTTTCATCGTTTCCGTGGTACCATCCTCTTCAAAGAACAGCTCCACCGTATTGTTTACACCGATCTCGTCCTCTTTGGAATCGTCGGATATCACCTCCGCCGTCTTGATCATCCTCTCCAGGAAACGGATTCTGCTTTCATTCCGGTTCTTCTCTCTTTTGGCCGCATAGTATTCAAAATTTTCACTTAAGTCGCCCTGGGCCCTGGCTTCCTTCACCGCCTCCAGCGCCTCCTTGCGGACCACCAGCTTCCTGTATTCAATCTCTTCCTTCATTCTTTTGATATCATTTTCTGTCAACTGGTTATGCATATTATCACTCCTTTTCATGCCACAGTTTTGCCCAGGCCCAACTGCGGCTGCCTCCCGCCATTAAAAATCGCTGCGCGGTGGGCCGGCTGCCTGCCGCCGCTATACATTCGTTGAACTGTAATCTTTTTATCACTTCGGCAGCTCTGTCCTATACATTTACCGCCCAATAAGCTTCCGGGATATTGTACCATACATTTTTCCATCTGTTTATCCTTCCCGGAAAAATTTATAAAAATTTATGTTTTCCCTGCCATTCCCCTGTCGGTTAAAATGCTGTTCTGTCAAAAAAGAGCCTCTGCGGTCACATGGACGGCAGGAGCTCTTTTCATAAGCTTCTTTATTATGTAATTATCAGCAGCTGTGAAGAATCCGGGCAGACAACTGTTTCCCCCCTCACAGTTACAATTATCACATGACGGTTCCGCATGGATTTCCGCCATAAATGTGAAATTGCCGTTTTGCTGATTACAGGAAAATATATTTCAGAATAAACAGGACTGTAAGCACATACATCAGGATGCTGATCTTCTTGTCCTTTGCTTTTCCTGTCAGCAGGTTCAGCAGTGTCCAGGAAATAACGCCGATGGCGATACCTTCGGAAATGCTGTATGCCAGAGGCATAGCGATAATGCACAGGAATGAGGGAATCGCTTCCGACATATCTTCAAAGTTGATCTTCACAACCGCACCCATCATATAGAAGCCTACAATGATCAATGCAGGAGCTGTTGCAAAGGAAGGGATGGTAAGGAACAGGGGTGAGAAAATCAGCGCAAGCAGGAACAGAAGTCCTGTGGTAATCGCTGTCAGGCCCGTACGTCCGCCTTCTGTTACACCGGATGCACTTTCTACAAAGGTGGTGGTGGTGGAAGTACCGAAAATAGCGCCGACGCTTGTTGCCACTGCATCTGCCATCAGGGCGCCCTTAATCCTGGGCAGCTTGCCATCCTTGTCCAGCATATCGGCCTTGGATGCTACACCGATCAGTGTTCCCAGCGTATCAAACAGGTCAACAAACAGGAACGCAAACATTACTACAATAAAATCAAGAATCCGGATTCCTGAGAAATCTGCCTTGAATACCTGGCCGAAGGTCTGGCCGAAGGAAGAAAAGTCAAAGCTTACGATTGCGGAAGGGATTACGGAATACATGCCTGCATCCGGATTGGGAACGTAAATACCAACCAGTTCGCAGATAATTCCCAGTATCCATGTGATAATTATACCTAAAAGGATGCCGCCCTTTACTCTTTTTACAAGAAGAATGGCAGTAATCAGAACGCCAATCAGGGCCAGGATAGCGCCGATACCGATGGAATGGAAGGTATCTCCCTTGAAGGACTGATAGGTAAGCAGTGTTGCATCGCTGTTTACAACGATTTTAGCATTCTGAAGTCCGATAAAGGCGATGAAAAGTCCGATACCAACGCTGACTGCGGATTTCAGGGTCATGGGAATGGCATTGAAAATCGCCTCACGCACATTGGTAAGAGAAAGTATGATAAATATAATACCTTCTACAAATACCGCCATCAAAGCGATCTGCCAGGAATATCCCATATTCAGTACTACGGTATAAGCAAAATAAGCATTCAGGCCCATACCGGGAGCCAGTGCAAACGGATAGTTTGCGAACAGTGCCATCATGGCTGTGCCGACAAATGCAGCAAGCGCAGTTGCGATCAGAACCGCATGAGCATCCATTCCCGCCGCGGAAAGAATGTTGGGGTTAACCGCAAGGATGTAAGCCATTGTCATGAACGTGGTAATACCGGCCATGATTTCTGTCTTCACATCGGTTTTGTTTTCCTTCAGTTTGAAGAACTTTTCTAACATCTCCCTACCTCCTAAGATTGTGTTAAATAGTAGTGTAATAAATTAAAGAACACGTTACTAATTGTATACTGAAATCCAATTTTTGTCTATGCCCTTTTGTCGAATTCCGTCGGCGAATTCTGGCGTCAGAGGTCCTTTTTAGCAGATGGTCCAGATGCCGCCTTTCTCGCGGAAAGTGTAAAAGCAGTCCGGCGCAAAAAATTCCGGCGCAGCTGTCCCTAAACTGAGCAGCCGCGCCGGAACCCGTATTTTGTTAGTCGGCGCTGAGCCTGGCAATGATCTCATTTGCCTTTGCATAAAGCGCTTCCACATCGTCACAGCAGAGGAACCTGCCGTCATAGTAAAGAATCCGTCCGTCAATCATGGTCATTTTTACGTTCTGCTTGCTTCCGCTGTAAACTATATTCTTGGCAATGTTGTTAAGCGGCTGCATGTTCGGCTGATGCAGATCGATCATGATGATATCCGCCTTCTTGCCCTCTGCCAGGATGTCACAGTCCGTAAGCCCCATGGCCTTCGCCCCGTTGACCGTGGCCATTTTCAGCACTTCCTCCGCGTCCACTGCAGAAGCATCCTTTTCCTTCAGCTTGGCAAGGCCCGTGGTCAGGAACATTTCACGGAACATATCCAGGCAGTTGTTGCTGGAGGCGCCGTCCGTGCCTATCCCCACATTGATTCCCTTTTCCAGGAAACGGGTAATCGGCGCCACGCCGCTGGCCAGCTTCGTGTTGGAGCCGGGGTTGGTTATAATATGCAGCCCTTTTTTCGCGAACAGATCCATATCCTCTTCCGTGAAATGAACGCAGTGATAGCCGCCTCCGCCATAATCAAACAGTCCCAGGGAATCCAGGAACTGCGGCGGGGTCATGCCGTAGCGCTCCAGACACTCGTCCGTCTCCGTCCTTGTTTCAGAAATATGGGTAAAAAGAGGCGCCTTATATTTGTGCACCATTTCCGACACCTGCTCCAGCAGCTCCCTGGAACAGGTGTACTCCGCATGGACGCCCAGCATATAGGAAATCAGCGGATGCATCCGGTTCAGAGTCAGGTAGCGTTCCTCCATCACCTCAAGCGCCGGGCCGAATTTGTTCAGGCCGCTTACCAGCACACAGCGCATTCCCATATCCACACATGCCCGGGCGATATCCTTCGGTGACAGGTACATGTCAAATACAGAGGTTACGCCTGTGGTCAGATATTCCAGGATGGCCAGCTGCGTCAGATCGTAATTATCCTGCTCCGTCATTTTCGCTTCCAGAGGGAAAATCTTTGTGTTCAGCCATTCCTGCAGCGGCATGTCATCCGCAAAGGAACGCATGGCCACCATGGCCGAATGGGTATGCGCATCCTTGAAGCCGGGCATGAGCACATTTCCCTCACAGTCAATTTCCTTATCCGCAGCCAGGCCGGGGATGCCTGTCCTTTTGCAGAACGCATCCAGATCCGTACCGTCTCCCACATAGAGAATCCTGTCGTTTTCCACCCAGATTTCCCCTTGCAGCAGACTGCAGCCTTCTGCCATTGTCATGATTCTGGCATTGTACAAACGTATTTTCATGTTAAAATCTTCTCCTTATTTATTATGGCCGAAGCGCTCTCTTCGCCGCGCGGCCTTTCTTCCCTGCAGAAAGCTCCCGCCCGCAGCATTCCCGCTACAGATTGTCCGGGCCGAACCCTTCCGGCAAAAGCTCCTTCAACTTGAAAACCCTGTAATCATCTTCGGAAACCGCTGCGATTACCTCAAAGGTTTCCGGATTGCAGAACTCCATCATCACCTGACGGCACACGCCGCAGGGCATGGTATAATCCGAGAGCGCCCCCTGCCTCCCGCCAGCAATGGCAATCGCCCGGAATGCTCTCACACCCTCGCTGATACCTTTGAAAAAAGCCGTCCTTTCCGCACAGTTGGTTGGGGTAAACGCCGCATTTTCAATATTGCAGCCGGTAAAAATAAGCGGCTTTCCATCCTGCTCATAGGCTGCAAGCAGCGCGGCCCCCACATAAAAGCCCGAATACGGCGCATAGGCATTTTCCCGCGCCCGAATCGCTTCTTTGATCAAATTACGATAGTCTGTCATTTCCATCTCCCCGTTTTGCAGCTATTATTTTAAGGCTGCGCCGAATTTTTTCACAGATTCCGTCACCAGGGCCTTGAACTTGGGAGCCGCCGCATTGGCCGCTTCCTGCACTTCCTCGTGGGTAAGCGGGTTATCCGTCATGCCTGCCGCCAGGTTGCATACGCAGGAAATGCAGCAGATTTTCATTCCCATGTGATTGGCTGCAATGGCCTCCACAACAGTGGACATTCCCACGGCATCCACACCCAGCTTGTGAAGCAGCTGAATTTCTGCCGGCGATTCAAAGGACGGTCCCGTAAGCTGGGCATAAATCCCTTCCTTCAGGGAAATTCCCTGCTCCTTCGCAGCTTCCCTGATAAGCTCCTGCAGATCCTCGTCATACACGTGCGTCATATCCGGGAAACGCACTCCCAGCTCGTCAATGTTGGCGCCAATCAGTGGGTTGGGCGCCCAAAGGGAAATATGATCCTTAAGCATCATGAAATCCCCTGCCGTAAAGGAAGGATTAATTCCGCCGGATGCATTGGTCAGAAACAATACCTTCGCACCCATCAGCTTCATCAGCCTGGTGGGAAGCACCACATCGGAAATCGGATACCCTTCATAATAGTGGACCCTGCCCTTCATGCAGACCACCGGCACATCTTTCACATATCCGAAAATAAATTTCCCGGCATGTCCCGGAACGGTGGAAACAGGGAAGTCTTCTATCTCATGATAGTCAAGCTCCGCCTCCACTCTGATATCATCCGCATAATCGCCCAGCCCGGAGCCGAGCACAATGGCAACCTCCGGCTGGAAATCAATCTTACGTTTAAAGCTGTCGTAGCATTTCAACAATTTATCATATACGGGATTCATAGATAAGCCTCCTTTATTATGGTTATTCTGGCCCGCATAAGCCATATAATGTATCATTATAGCAGAAACCCCTGCCAATTCCTAGTGAAAAAACCGGAAGGCACCGCTGTGGATACGCATTTCCACAGCCACCTTCCGGTTTTTACTTTTCCTTATTAAATGATGATGCATACCATCCCGCCATTGCTGTCGTTGACGATCTTCTGCATGGTCTCCTGCAGCTTCACCTGGCTTTCATCCCCAATCATGGCGATCTTACTTGTGATGCCGTCATTGACCAGCTGTTCCACCGTTTTGCCGAAAATATTGGTTTCCCAGATACCGTCTGAGTCCTTCTCCGCATCCGCGATATAGCTGATCAGATCCTCTGCCTGTTCCTGGGTTCCCACAATCGGCGCGATTTCCGTTATAACGTTGGCCTTTATCATATGGATGGACGGGCTTTCCGCCCTGATCTTCACACCGAACTTGTTGCCGTGCTTGATGACCTCCGGCTTCTCCAGCCTGATCTCCGCCCGCTCCGGAGTTACGACCCCGTAGCCCTTCAGCCGCACGGATTCCATGGCGTGAAGCACCTTCGTATATTCCCTGCGCATTCTGGACATTTCCTTTAATACGGAAATAAGCTGATATTCGCTGGCCACATTTTCTCCGATAAGCTCGCTTAACATCTCGTAGTAATATTTATCGTCCACATCCAGAACCACCCGGATGCTGCCATCCGCCATATTGATTTTTTCCACAATGCAGCGCTTGATATATTCGCTGTCCAGCGCCACCTGGGTTTCCACCACATCCTTGACCGTATCAATGCCTTCCATCATCGTGCGCACCTTTTCGATGAGATCCGCTTTCAGCTTATGGGTATTGGGAAGCATTTCCACCCATTTCGGCATATAGAATTCGATCATGGTCACCGGGAATTCGTAAAGCACCTTTTCCATTATCTGGTTGATGTCATCACGCTTCAGCTGTTCACAGTTGACGGGAAGCGCCGTTACATGGTATTTTTCCTGGATCTGCGCCGCTGTGTGCTGGGCCTCCTCCCCATAGGGCCTTTGGGAATTCACCAGAACAAGGAAAGGCTTATGGAGCTTTTTCAGTTCCTGGATGGTCCTCTCCTCCGGCGGTATGTAGTTTTCTCTTTTCAGTTCCCCGAAGCTGCCGTCTGTGGTCACCACGATTCCTATGGTGGAATGATCGTTGATAACCTTCTTGGTGCCGATCTCCGCCGCCTGAGTGAACGGAATCTCATATTCAAACCAGGGGGTTTTTACCAGCCGTTCTTCATCGTCCTCCATGTGCCCGGCCGCACCGTCCACCATGAAGCCCACACAGTCCACCAGACGCACCTTTACGTTCACATCCCCGCTCAGCGTGATCTGGGCAGCTTCCTTGGGAATGAATTTGGGTTCTGTTGTGGTAATTGTTTTCCCGCCTGAGCTTTGAGGCAGTTCATCCTGCGCGCGTACCTTTTCCGCTTCGTCCGTAATGTAGGGCAGCACCAGCAAATCCATGAAGCGTTTGATAAAGGTGGACTTTCCGGTTCGCACCGGTCCCACCACACCGATGTAGATTTCTCCGCCGGTTCTTAACTGAATGTCTTTGTATAAATTTTGTGTATGCAAAGTGTCCATAAAAAAATCCCCTTCCGCTGTGCCTAGCTGTTACAAATATATGCAACGGAAGGGAATGAATATGACTAAAAAAACAGGAATGGAAGCCGGCTGAGATAAGGCTTATTTTACAACAATACGTTTGAAGTTTTTCTTGCCGCGTTTCAGGACCTTTCCTTCCCCGTGGAAATCTTCTCCTGCAAAAACAGCCTTGATGTCAGTTACCTTTTCTCCATCCATGGACACGCCGCCCTGTTCCACCGCGCGGCGGCCTTCGGAACGGGAGGCTACCAGGCCGGATTTAACCAGCAGGTCCAAAATATCAATGTTGCCTTCGCTAAGGTCTGCGGCCGTCAGCTCTGCGGTAGGCATTTCCGCCGCATTCCCGCCGGTAAAGAGCGCTCTTGCACTTTCCTGGGCCTTCGCGGCCTCCGCCTCGTCATGCACCAGCTTGGTCAGCTCAAATGCCAGGATTTCCTTGGCCTGGTTGAGCTGGCTGCCTTCCCATTTGTCCATTTCATCGATCTGCTCGATGGGAAGGAAGGTAAGCATACGCAGGCATTTCAGGACGTCCGCATCGTCTATATTTCTCCAGTACTGGTAGAAATCAAAGGGTGAAGTCTTATTGGGATCAAGCCATACGGCTCCCTTCTGGGTCTTGCCCATCTTCTTTCCTTCGGAATTCAAAAGCAGGGTAATGGTCATGGCGTATGCATCCTTGCCCAGCTTTCTGCGGATAAGCTCCGTACCGCCCAGCATGTTGCTCCACTGATCATCGCCGCCGAACTGCATATTGCAGCCGTATTTCTTGTACAGCATGAGGAAATCGTAGCTCTGCATGATCATGTAGTTAAATTCCAGGAAGCTCAGCCCCTTTTCCATACGCTGCTTGTAGCATTCCGCCCTCAGCATATTGTTTACGGAGAAGCAGGCGCCTACCTCGCGCAGCAGCTCCACGTAGTTCAGATCCAGCAGCCAGTCCGCATTGTTTGCCAGAATTGCCTTTCCTTCTGAAAAATCAATAAACTTGCTCATCTGCTTCCGGAAGCATTCGCAGTTATGGTCAATAGTTTCCTTTGTCATCATGGTACGCATATCGCTTCTTCCGGAAGGGTCCCCGATCATGCCGGTGCCGCCTCCCAGCAGGGCAATGGGCTTGTTTCCCGCCATCTGAAGACGCTTCATCAGGCAAAGCGCCATGAAATGCCCTACATGGAGACTGTCCGCCGTAGGGTCAAAACCAATATAAAAAGTAGCCTTTCCTGCATTTACCAGCTCTCTGATCTCCTCTGCATCCGTCAGCTGCGCCAGAAGCCCGCGCGCTCCTAATTCTTCAAATACCTTCATTTTTCATTCTCCTTTTGTTACTGTCCGGTAACTCTCAGTTATCTTTTTCATATTTTTTACAGGCCGACGCCAGGTTTTCCACTCGTATTCCATCCTTAAAAATCAAATATCCCGCTGCAAACAATGGGGGATTTGACCCTCGCGGCAGTCGCCGGCTATCCATGCAGGCATGGCTGCCTGGCTCGCTGCCCGCGCAAATAAAAAAATCCCTTTTTCCGTCATATCCGGAAAAAAGGACGAGTGTCTGTTACCCGTGTTACCACCTTCATTCGCAGCCAGCTCACACTGTCTGCCTCTTCGAGTACGACTGTCCTGTCTCCGGCCTGCAGTCCGGCCAACATCAGCGATACTCTTCGCAGGATAACGGTTGCTTTCCGTCGCAGCCTACTCTCTTAACGATTTGGGTGCGAAACTCCGGGATGTATTCGGGAAAGTATCTCCTGCGCCTCTCATCTGCCGGCTGCTTTCTGTAGGTTCTTCTTTTCCTTACTTCTTCCCATCACAGTTTTTAGAAAATGATTCATTTGCTATAAACTATCGTTAATGTATCACAAACCTTCCGGGCTGTCAACCCATGTTACTCTAAAAACTTGCAAAAGCCGCCGGAACTGACTATAATATAGGTGCAGTCAGTTCCGGGAGGAGTGCGGCGGCGGTTTCCTTTGGGAAGCTGCTTAGTATCGCCGGTGTCCGGTCTCACACTTATGAATCCCGAGAACACGCGGCGGCTGGCTGCCCTGTAATTACTGTAAAATCAAAGACCCCGCTACAAGCAACGTGGTATCAAACTTTCAGCGCTGCAGAGCAGCGGGGTCTTTGACCCTCGCGGCAGTCGCCAAATATCCATGCAAGCATGGATACTTGGCTCATTGCCCGCGGAAATAAAAAAATCACCGTACCCCGGTGATTTTTTTATTTTCTTACATTTCCATATGCCGTCTGTTCCCTGATTCTTCGGAAAGGGGCAAGGAACCTGTTGATATGCGCCCCGATCAGGAAAAGATAGAAGCAGAAATAAAGCCAGAGCATTACGATGACGATTGTGGTAAGGCTGCCGTACATGTCAAATCCGTTAAAGTGCTGGACGTAAACAGAAAAGCCCCAGGAAAAAATATTCCAGGTGGTTGCGGAAAATACGGCACCGGGAATCTGGTGGGAAAATTTCAGCTTACAGTTGGGTATATAGGTATACATCACCGCAAATATCAGGATCATGACGCACCAGGAAAAAAGCCCCCTGAAATGCAGCAGCAGCGCGAAGAGATCCTCCATCTGGGGCACATGCCGCACAATGGTGTCCGCCAGCAGATTTCCGAATACCATTACAATCAATAAAAATATGATGGTAATCAGAAAAATAATCAGGTAAAAGGAGGCTATAATTCTCTGCAGCACATAGTTCCGGTCCTCCACCACGCTGTTCATGGCATTCAGCCCGCGCATCAGCGCCAGCACGCCCTTACCCGCGGACCAGATCGTCACAATCGCCGCGGCGCTCATGATACCAAAGGAATTGTCATAAATGCTCGCAATCAAAGAGGACAGCAGGGGAGAAATCGTTGTTGGCAAAAGCAGGACAGCCTTTGTCAGATCGGATTCCTTCAGCGGCGTATAAGGTATGATGGAGCAAATCAGCATGACCATGGGGATCAGGGACAGAAAAAGGAAAAAGGCGGTGCTGGCCGCATATGCATTCACATTTGCACGGGACATCTGTCTTCCAAACCCTCTCAGAATCCTGTAAATTCTCATTGACCGCTTTTCCTTTCCTGCGTTTTATTTTGTAATCTGCTTATGGCATTTATTCCCGCGAGCAACGAGCCAAGTAGCCATGCTTGCATGGATATTTGGCGACTGCCGCGAGGGGTGCTATGTGCCAGTG
>PPYE01683774.1_pt1 | contig 12968 bp, 5 predicted proteins | sample 1559881 | NCBI WGS metagenome assembly PPYE01 (sample SAMN08240022, study PRJNA423297) | Human gut metagenome, whole genome shotgun sequencing project.
ACACCGATCTTAAAATCGGACAGCATGGAGCTTGGCTGCGGTAATATGAATCTGGATGCACTCATTGCACAGGCAAAGAACGTGAATGTGGATGCCGTGATTTTAGAAAGCCATAAAAACTGGGTGGATAATTCTCCGCTGCGGTCGCTGGAGATAAGCGCACAGTTTTTAAACGCACGGATCTGACAGAGCGGGAGATGGCAGAATAAGGATGGAAATGCAGATGGAAGAATTAAGAAAACAGTGGATCACTTCAGAAAAAGAATACCGGGAGGGCGAGGTTTTTGTATACCGGCAGAAATTTACGGCTTCACAGGTCAAAAAAGCCATGTTTTACGGCACAGCCCTCGGCGTGTACGAAGCAGAATTAAACGGCACGAAGATCGGGAGCCAGATGTTTGCACCGGGATTTTCCTACTATCCGAGACGTGTGCTCTATCAGACACACGAGGTTACGGAGCTGTTGCGGGAAGGAGAAAATACGCTGACGGTCTATCTCGGACAGGGGTGGTACTGCGGGCGTTTTCTCTGCGAAAATCAGACACAGATATACGGAGAGCAGCCGGCGGTTGCATGGATTCTGGAACTGGAGGATGCGGCAGGAAGCCGAAGGATTGTCTCCGACGAGACGGTGGAGGAACTGGAATCCCCGTATGAATATGCCGGAGAGTACGATGGTGAGATTTATTTTGCAGACGGAAGAGAGAACGTGACCGGTCATGCGTCCGCCTACACAAAGGAGGCGCCGTTCGCACTGGAGCCGACGCTTACGGAAGTGCGTCTGCAGGATGAGATGCCGGTGCGGGAGGCAACGGTGCATGGAGATGTGACGATCCTTGATTTCGGGCAAAACTTTGCCGGAATTGTAGAAATAGATCCTTCTTTTTTGAAAAATGAGACAATTACGATCCGGCACGGGGAGATCTTAAATGCCGACGGCAGCCTGTACACCGCAAATCTGCGCAAAGCGAAGGCGACGATTGTCTACCATGCAGGTGCGGAGAAGAAAAAATACCGCCCGCGCTTTACTTATATGGGATTTCGTTATATGGAACTTTCCGGTGCGGCATATCAGCCGGGGATGATCAGGGCATACGCACTTCACACAGAGATGAAGCGTACCGGATATTTTTCCTGTGAAAATCCGCTGGTGCAGAAACTCTATGAGAACCAGGTCTGGGGACAGAAATCCAACTATGTGGAAGTGCCGACCGACTGCCCGCAACGGGATGAGCGCATGGGTTATACCGGGGACGGGCAGGTATTTGCGCTGACAGGGGCTTATAATTTCAATACGGATGCGTTCTGGAAAAATTTTCTTCGCGATCTGGAGCTGGGGCAGCTTGACAACACCGAGGGATATGTGTGCGCCACGGTGCCGCAGACGGGACCTGCCGGGATCGGATTTATCAGTATGCTGGGATGGGGCAATGCGGTCACGATTCTGCCGGAGATGATGTACCGTCAGTTCGGGGACGAGGAGGCACTGCCGCGCCAGTATGAGAGCATGAAGCTTTTCGTGGAGGCGGAGATCCGCAAGATGGGGAAGAAAAATCTCTGGATCGGTCCGTCATTAGGCGACTGGCTTGCGATGGGAAAAGGAATCGCATGGCAGGCGATGCACAACAATCCGGTGTCAAACGCGTTCATCGTGCATGATTTAAAGGTCATCAGCGAGACGGCAGAACGGCTTGGAAAGCGAGAAGATGCGGCGCGGTACCGCAGACAGCTTGCCGCGACGACGGACGCTTATATCAAAAAATTTGTGAGCAAAAACGGAATCGTGGCGAAGGATTATCAGTCCGCTTACATCATGGCATTAAAATATGTGCTGCCGGAGGGCGAGCTGCGGGAACGGGTCAAGAAAAACTTTGTTGCCAACATCCGTAAAAACGGGCTGCAGACGGGATTTTTTGCGACGGAGCATTTACTGCCGCTTCTGGTGGAGGCGGGAGAGCAGAAACTTGCCTATGATGTATTACTGCAGGAGAACTGTCCGGGGTGGATGTACCAGGTGAAATGTGGCGCGACGACAACCTGGGAGCGCTGGGATGCCCTAAAGCCGGACGGAACCGTCAACGAGGAGAAAATGGCGGGCTCCGGTGAAAATATGGTATCCTTTAACCATTACGCATTCGGCAGTGTCGGGGAGTTTTACTATCAATATATCCTTGGAATCAGACCGGAAAAGCCGGGCTTTGCAAAACTGCATTTTGCACCTTATCCGGACGAGCGCCTGGGAGGCGTATCCGGAAGCTATCTTTCCGTGGCAGGGAAGATCGAGAGCGCATGGCGGTACGAAGCGGACGGCTGTCATATCCGGCTTGCAACGCCGGTGGAGGCGGTCGTGCTCCTTCCGGATGGAAGAAGTGAGAATGTGCCTGCCGGAACGTACGAGTGGACGGTGAAAAGACCGAATCTGTAAAAAGTGCAGGATATGTAAAAAAAATCCGGAATCTGCCTGAAAAAGGGCAAGAAAGGAAATTGACGGCGGCAAGACATAGATGATAAAATCTCATGAGATATACATGTAAAGGATGAAAATTATGTTTGCGAAAATCAATTTCCACGATGAATTCTACCAGAAATTAAAGCTTCTGGTGCTGCCGATCACGATGCAGCAGTTTATGCTGGCGCTAGTCAGCGCCACGGACGCCATTATGCTTGGGGCGGTCAGCCAGACCTCCCTGTCAGCGGTGTCTCTGGCAGGGCAGATCCAGTTTGTCTTAAATCTGTTTATCAGCGGTATCTCCGCCGGCTCCGGAATCATGGCAGCGCAGTATTGGGGGAAAAAGGACGCGGCTTCCATTGAGGAGGTCATGCCGATTGCACTGCGCACCAATCTCATATTCAGCGGTGCGTTCACCGTGTTTGCGGCGGTGGCACCCGAGGTGCTCATGCGCATTTTTACGTCCGATCCTGCGTTAATTGAGAGCGGAGCGGTCTATCTGCGCGCGGTGTCCCTGTCATATCTGCTGTGCGGTATTTCACAGATTTACCTGATTTTGCTGAAAAATACCGGCTATGCCACGGTCAGTTCACGGATCAGCTGTACAGCGGTCGTTGTGAATATTATCTGCAATGCGATCTTGATCTACGGGCTGTTGGGGCTTCCTGCGTTAGGAATACAGGGAGCGGCTTACGCGACGGTTGCCGCCCGTCTGGTGGAGCTCATCTGGAGTTACCTGGAGACGAAGCAGTCCGGGCGTGTGCAGATCATCTGGAAGAAAATGTTCCGTGCGGCGGATGCCGTTCTGACAAAAGATTTCTGGCGTTATACCACGCCGGTGCTCGGCGCGGCGCTTGTCTGGGGAATCGCCTATGTGTCCTACTCTGTGATTATGGGACATATGGGAAGCGACGCAGTGGCGGCGAATTCCATCACCACGATCGCCAAGAATATGTTATCGTGCCTGATCCGCGGCGTCAGCGGCGGTGCGGGCGTGCTGATCGGAAATCTGCTCGGTGCCGGAGAACTGGACAAGGCAAAAGTGTACGGCGGCAGACTGACGCGTATGGCAATCGTGGTCGGCATGACCACCGGCGGTCTTCTGATGCTGATCTCGCCTTTGATCGTGCGTTTTGCACCGCTCAGTGAGACGGCGGCGGAGTATCTGCAGTATATGCTGATCTTCTGCGGCTGCAATATCATGGCGCAGTCGGTCAACACGACAGTGCTGGACGGCATCTTCTGTGCTGGTGGGGATTCCAAGTTCGACATGAAGGGAAATCTTGGGGCAATGTGGTGCTTTTCCGTACCGTTTGGCTTCTTTGCGGCATTTGTGCTGAAATGGCCGGTCATGGTGGTGTACTGTATCGTGAACCTCGACGAGATTGTGAAGATTCCTGCAGTGTATTTACATTATAAAAAATATATCTGGGTGCGGAATATTACGGTACAGGAAGAAGCGTAACAAGGTGCTTTTAGCCCTCCGGGCAGGATGCGCACTTGCGCGAAGGAGAGACATGCCGCAGGCGACCGCGCTTGGTGCAAAAATGTGTCGTGGCATATTTTTTATTGCAGAAGACGTTTGTGAGAAAGCCTGGAGAAGGCTGGCGCGGGTCTACAGAGGAAAAATAGCTGCGTGAGACCCCAAAACCGCTTGATAAGAGAGAAAAAGAGGGATAAATCCATGGCTTTTGGGCACTGGAAGCAAAAAATACGCCGTGAGACCCGGAAATTGTAAAATTCCGGGTCTCACGGCGTATTTTGTAGGCTGTAGACCCGAGAACGCTCCAGCAGATAGAAAAAATGATCAAAATATTCCAGAAAACGGGTCTCACGGCGTATTTTATCGGCTGTAGACCCGAAGTTTCAGAATACAGAGCAGCCGGAATAAATACAACCATGGTACAGAAAGTTGCATGAATCCGCCGGGAGATTATGAAATGCAGAAAGACATTATTTATATTGTATGACTGTATGCAGATTTGACGAGCACCGTGAATCTCCGGGCGGTTTGCGCGGAAAGAATTCCTTGCAAAAGCGCGGGTGCTGTAATACCATAAATACATGACGGATTGTAGAAGGAGTAGCTTGTATGGGTGAAGATATAACGGTCAGAGAGATCGGGATTTATTTATTAAACCGGGTCGAAGTGACGCTGAAAGATGACAGCAGGGCGGAAGGCATTCTGCAGAACATCGCGGCGGAGGCGATCACTGTAGAGGGCAGGGAAATCATGCTTTCGGATGTGGCGGATATCCGGCTGGCAGGGGAACTGACAGATTATGATGTGATGCGTGATACCGGAATGATCGGGAATTTTACATTTGCGCCGGAAGCCTGCCGTGATGCTGCGGAACTGGAACTCATGCGGTATGGAGATTTTGCGTGTACCGTGTCCTGTCATCTGAAGCTTGCATCCGGAAAGATCTGCGCGGATGACATCCGGCTGGTATCGCACACACACAAGATCTGCGCGGAAAAATTAAGCCGGACGGCAGCAATTTACCGTTTTTTTGATGGAACATTTTTAGTCGGCAGATTGCAGCAGGATGGAACCGGGATGCTGGAGCAGTCAGGCGGCGGACAGGTTCCGGTCGATTTTGCCGGGGTGAAGGAGATTTTCCCGCTTCCGGAGACCAACGATTCACTGCATGTCACCATGAAGGACGGGAGCTGTCGGGAGGGTGTCGTGTCGGCTGTGACGGACACCATGTTCGTATTGATCGGTGAGGGCGTGTCCATGATTCCGTTTGCCGATATGCAGGAAATCCGTTACTGCGGGAAAGTGGTGCGTGTGCGGGAACCGGGCAGCCGGGGGAAGACGGATACGTGGAAGATCGCAGTCGGAAGCCGGGATGCAGAAGATGGTTTCTGGTGCAGAGTGCCGGAACATTCCGGAGCAGCGCAGATCGACGTTGGAGATCAGGTCTCCTTTGTGCCGGGAATTACGGATTGCGAATGGATCGCCAAGGATGTCCGGCTGGTGAATGCGGCAGGAAAGGAAGAACCGGCGGAAGCGGGGTATACAGGAAGGGGAATTATTTTATTTTTCCCGAATGCACTCCGGACGAACGGCTTTATCGGGAACTGCTATGTCTCACAGAATTATGCGAAGATGGAGAACGCCGGATTGCCGCGCGGAAATGTCATGTTTTCACAGGAGCAGATTGACTTTGGATTCAAACCGGGCAATATCTACGTGGTTTCCTACACCTGCGCCAAAGAACCGGGTGAGGTGGTGCAGGAAGCGGTCAGTGTAACGCTGGAGAAGATGTATCCTTATGCGGATTATGCGAAAGTGTGGATTGATGGGAACGGCGAGGTAAAGATGCTGCCGGTCTCTGTTTTTTATGCAAAGAAGTTTGTGGGACAGGACGTGGAAGTGCTGCTCTCAAATGGAGAGAGAACTGTCGGAAAGCTGAAGGAATATACGGATGAAAAACTGACGCTTCTTGCGGGAGACGATGGCGCAGAAGAGACGGTTCTGCAGACGGAAGATATCGCGCAGGTGCGATATTTTGGACCCATTACGGCTTACCGCACGGATAACGGCACCGGCTATATTTCCGGGGAATACTGGTTCCATGTCAATAATCTCACAGATGCCGGTGAGGCGTCGCAGCTGGTTCTGGGGCGCAGGGTTTCATTTACGCTTGAGCAGACTTTAAAGGGCAAGCTTTGCGCGGCGAAGGATGTCGCACTGGTTTCAGAGAAGACTGTCATTGCAGAGGAGAAGCAGGAAGAATCCAAACCGGAGAGACTGCGCGGTTATATCGTAAAATACATGATCAAGCAGCCGGTCAGTGCAGGGTTCGGTTTTATTGTACCGGAGGAAGAACTGGAAGCCCATCTGGAGGACAAGGAGGGAACCGTCTATTTCAAGCAGACAGACATTGACTGTGAGACGATGCCGAAACTGAATACCAAAAGTTATTATTATGAGGTTTTATATACCCCGTATACCCTGCATGGCAAGACATGCGCGAAGGATGTGAAGATCGGTGCCGGACATCCGTATCCGGAGAAAAAGTCAACCGCTCCGGCGGCGGTGACCGCAGTGACAAAAAAGATTGTTTCAAAGACACTGCCGCTTGCGGAATATCTGGAAGCGGAGGAGGCGCGCGAGACGATAAAGACGGCAAAACACTGCTATCTGGTAAAATATGTGCCGGGCGGCACAATGGTAAATGAAAAAACCGGCATGGAGCATCCGTCCGTTGATTATAATTATCCGGTTCTGGTGTTGGCGTCCTTTGCGAAGAACCAGTATATCTGTCTTAAAATTGAGGCGGATGCATTGCAGGTGCGGAAAGTGGAGCAGGTAATGTCCACGCTTGGCACCGCCGTACCGGAACAGGTGGATTTTGATATTCCGGAGCTTTGCAGCGGGGAGAGTGTGATCTTCGAGATGATGGATTCCACGGCGGCTTACCACGTTATCGACAGCGTGGGGGATGATTTTTACCGTGTAAAGGACGGAAAACAGATCCTGAAAAATGAGATTCAGAAGATCTACCGTTTCGGTGTTGTCACAGACTTTAATATGGAGGAAGGCATTGCGGTGATCAACCGTGTCATGAATTTTTCCCTGACGCTGGCAGACCCGAACGTCATCAATATTTTAAAGAGCCAGATGAACGTGACACGCCTGCATGTTATTTTCGCCTGCGAGGACAACCGGATCACGGAAGTGCACCGCATATCGGAAGCTTACAGCGGATTGATCCGTTGGCAGGAGGGAACGGTCACGCAGTGCGATGAACTGCACCGGGCGATCGTGGTGGACCAGAAGGCAAGACATTATATGTCTGTGCTCTCGGACGGTATGATCAACCGGGCATTTAAGAGCCATACGCTCACCGGGCAGAGAGTGTTTGTAAAATGTGTGCACCATGTGTTTGCGGAGGAGGGACAGACGGTGCTGTCTCTGGCAGAATCTGTGATAGAGATCCGGTGTCAGAGAGAGACGGCAACCATCCAATACGATGCGGGGCGTGATATTTATCTGGGTTACCGTAACGCGACGAAATATTATCCGGTTTACGGTGCCTCACAGATACTGGCGGGATATGTGAATAAGGAAACGGCGATTGTTTTTGCACCGGGTGCGGACGGACTGGAACTGGAGGCGCGACTTGTGGAGGCAGGAGGAGCACAGGCACAGCCGGAAGCTCAGACGGAGGAATTCGAGGCGGATGAAGCTTCGGTCACGCTGGAAAATGCGATCGGCGAGAATCTGGCAAAGTTCTGTATGGAACAGGTGGATTTAAGCCAGCTGCTGTTAAAGGGAGTGACCTTAAACGAGCAGAGCATGCCGGAAAATAGTGAGAATGCACAGAGAGCGGTGGATATTCTTCACGGACAGCCGGGGGAACTGCAATCCTTTGCGGCTGCCAAAATCGCGCTTGCCTATCCGGAGGTGGAGCTGGAGCATGGCGCGGAAGCGGGTGGAAAATATGACAGAGAGAACCAGATCGGAAGACTGTTGATCGGCACATTGCAGAAGAACTGCCGCAAGATCGGTCTGGACGCCAATATGGTATTCGGGGAGCAGACGTATTACCTGTCCGTTCTGCTGCGTTATCCGCTCAGAAAGAGCAATAAGAAAAATGCAGCGCAATTCTCGATGGGCGACTGTCTCTATCAGCTGTTTTTGCAGGACTTCGGCACGAGAGAGCAGCTTGCCAACTACTTACAGCAAGGGAAGACCGCAGACCGCGGACAACTTGAGACGCTGCTGAACCAGAATTGCAGGCAGATGAGTGAACTTATCTCCCACATGATGCTGCTGGATCAGAAGAGTATGGAGACCGTCTGCGCCATTTTAAAGAAGAATACGACGCTGACCAATGAGCTGCTTCGATATGCGGTGCAGATTGACGATATGATCCGTACGACCAGCCTTGCGGAAGCGCTGCAGGCCTTGCGGGAGCGCTATAAGAAGGACAGAAGCCGCTTTTCGGCAAACCTGACCGGAATCCTCTCTGGAAGTAATATTTCTGCGGATGTGAGAGAACTGATTTTAAACATGCAGGTGCGTTTTTTAAAGCTGGCGGGAAAGGATGACAGAGCGCGCTTTGAAAAGCTGCAGAGGGCGTGCATGAGCGTCTGCGATTACACCAATCAGCCGGGATTTTCATTACAGGAGCGCCTGCTGCGGGATGCCTACCGGGAGATCCGCGAACTGGAGGAAGAGATCAAGAAGCATCCGAGCAGAGAGGCGGTAGAGATTCTGTGGATGTGTACGGACGGAGCGGATGGCGCCAACATTTTTGCAAAATTGAAAAAAGAGATCGCACAGCTGCTGAACTCCATGTATCAGGATGAGAAGACCCGCCCGAAGATCTGGTGCAAGCCGAACCAGGAACTGATCGAGAACGGACAGAAGACGTTCTGGCTGATCGTCGGGAACGGAGCGGCAAATATGAACCTACAGTTGGCGGACAACGTCGGGATTATTTTGGAATCCTACACAGAGGGCGTGGACGTTCCTTCTAAAATCGTGTTGGAACAGAAGCACCTGGCTGCCGGGGATCAGATCCCGGTCGAAGTTGCGATCAGCGTGGAGGAAGGATATACAGGAAGCTTAAACATCGGCTGGTCCGTGGAATACGAATACACGACCGCATTTCTGACCGGGGAAAATGACCGCAACGGCAGTCTGCAGAAAAAGACGGTTCGCGAGGATGCCGGCAATTATCTGGGGCTGCAGTACGGCACCGGCAGGATGGAAGGTAAGGATACCGGTGCAGAGAATCCGTATCTGGAACCGTCGCAGGGACAACCGTTGGAAGACAATAAGATGTTCTTCGGGCGCGAGGAGGAGAGCCGCGAGATAAGAAGCAGTATTCTTAGAACCGTAGACGGGGAGGAACAGTTCATTCCGGGAAGTGCAGTCATTATCCACGGACAGAAAAAGAGCGGCAAGACCAGTCTGGTCTATCAGATAAAAAATTATATCAAGGACAATGAGAAGCTGCGCCAGAAAGCGATCATGCTGAATTTTAATAACATTCTGGACGAAACCGGCGGCGTGGAACTGCTTCCTTACTTTAAGCGGTCGTTTTATGCCAATATTCTGTCCCGCTTTGAAAATGAGATCTACGATCATCATCCGGATGTGGTGGAGCTTTTAAGGCAGAATCAGCTTGAAATTCCGGATTTGTTTGATCCGGCAGGCAATGAGACGTGGGCGGCGCTCTTCGAGAGATTTTTCCGGGAGTTTTTCCGGTATGATGGCGGGGAACATGTGATTCTCCTGTTTATGGATGAATTTACGCTTCTATGTACGACCATCATGAGCGAGATACGCAGGGACAAAGAGAAAAATGAGAGCCTGGCGGCTATCCCGAACTTTATCAAGACATTTTCACAGTATGGTTTTATTCAGGTGATCATCGGACATGAGGCGATGATGCGGGCATTTGACAGCCTTGGCGTACTCAACCACACGGCGGAATTTGCCAAGTCTGTGGAGATTGCGGCGCTGGATGAGGAGGCGTCCGTCCGGCTGGTGAAGGAGCCGATGGAACGGGCATTCGGGTATGACGTATACGACACGGAACTTGGAAAACGGGCGGTGGAGAAGCTATTGGATCTGTCGGGATGTAATCCGACGTATCTGATGCGGCTGTGCAGCCAGATGTTTGCTTACTTTGTGAGTGACCGCTGTCCGAGATCACGGATTCTCGTCAGCGATGTGGAAGAGATGGTACGGCAGTTTATCAGAGAGCTGCTGCTGACGGATTTTGATATCCTTCTGGTGGAAGACGGCGACAGCGTGGAAGATCCGGAAAGCCGCAAGACGTATCAGTATCTGAAGAGTGCGGCGTTTGCCACGGTGAAATCCTTTGATCAGAGAACGTCCGATATGAAGGAGATCAACCGGAAACTCACAGAAGAACAGGGATATAGCACGGAGGAGATCGAGCGGACCAAGAATCTGCTTGAGGCACGCCGTGTGATCTCCATTACATCTGGCGGAAGAGTGAAGATCAATACCGGATTGTTTGTGGAATTTATGTTACAGAAGAACGGAGGAAGAGAATAATGGGTGAATTATATATTGAACGAAAGGAGGTCAGCCAGATACTGAGGAAAAAGGTCTTCTTCGTGGAGGAAGGAGATTATGGCAAGTGTTATTCGCTGATTGGACCAAACGGCATCGGCAAGACGACACTGATCCGGCACCTGAGCGACGAACTGGAGAGGGCGGCAAAGCCGCACACCTACTATTTTAATACGGTGCTGGAGGCAGGAACCTCGTTCTGGCAGTTTTGGACAGTACTGATTCTAAAATTTTCTGATACCATCGGGGAAGAGGAGCTTCGCGATGCACCTGTGCCAAATGACAGGCTGGTGGAGAAAATTCTCAAATCCTATCAGTTCTTTGAAGAAAATATCGGGCATCAGGATGACGTCGTCTTTAAGATGAATGCTACGAGAGAATTGTCTTCGTTGTTTGAATATTATACAAAGCTTGGAATCCGGATGATTCTGACAATCGATGAATTTGACCGGGCACAGGCAATCTTCAAGGACGGGCAGTTTTTCCAGCGCTTGTTTGGTCTGACGCCAAAGGGCGCCAATCGGCTGAATCTGTCGATCATTACGATCTCCAGGCGGAGCGTGAGCACGATCGCGCATCATATGCAGGAGGGGTCGAATTTTCAGGATGCGTTTCCGGCACTGGCGCTGAAAGGTTTTTCCAATGAGGAATTGGAAGAGTATTTTAACTTTTACAGGGATATGCCGTGCGGTCTTCTGGAGGAGAAGGAAAGACAGCAGATCCTTTGTCTGTGCGGACGGTCGCCGGGGCTGCTGATGCAGATGCGGGATGAAATCGAGAATCTGGACGGGAGTCCTGTTGACATCGGATGGATTTTCCGGGAGCGGGGAGCTTTCATCAAGACGGCGTATGAGCGTATGTGTACACTCATGAGAACAGAGTATGTGAATCAGAGCAAGACCAGAAGCAGCATGGGCATCTTCATTGAAAAGTTTATCGGCCCTGCATATTCCGAAAAGCTTAACGAGTGGGTGGAAAAGCTGTATGACTATGGATTTGTGACCCGTGTGGAGAAGTCTGAAAAAAATGTGTTTGAACTGGCGGGTCTCACGGATTACCGCGATAAGGGAGAACTGGTATATGAGCCGATCTCTCCGTATTTTGTTGATTTTGTGAAGGATTTTGCTGTTTTGGATGAACTGGATTCGCTCGCAGCAATGTTAGAGCAGACGGAGCGGAGCATCCGCGACGTATTGATGCGGGCACTCAGTAAGGAATACTCGGAAGAATGGGAGACGGTACTCGGTCAAGATGTGCAGCGAAAGGATGATTATCTGGAAAATCTGCGCCGGATTGCGACCGAGAACGAGGCGGATCAGAGAAATATTATCATCTCCAAGCTGAATGTGCTCGCGTTTAATGATTACTTTCAGATTATCCACAAACACTGGGATATTATGAAAAAGTATTTCAGCCTGTATTCGTCTCTTGATGAGCTAAAGCAGGATATGTACAGCTTAAACAACTGCCGCAATACGTCCGCGCATCTGAATCTGGAGATATTAAACGAGTCGGGACGCCATGATTTGCGCAAGATTTGTGAATTTATACTGGAGAATTTTAAATGTGCAGGAGGACAGCAGACGGCAGAGACATCCGGCACTGCGGCAGAGGCATCCGCTGAGAAGCCGTCACAGCCGGCGGGCGGTACGGGAGCCTGGCATGAGTCCATGATCGGTCAGACAGTAACGCTGACACAGACGGAGGCAACGACAACCGGTGTGCTGCGCGGCGTGATCGCGGGCACTTCACATGGAGCATCGCTGTCGAAAAAATATCTTCTTGGCAGGGGGACACCGGCGCGCATGCTCGCCGGCAAAGATCTGAGGATCCGTCTTACCCGCTGGGATGAAAATGCGCAGAAATTCAATGCGGAGTTGGGATAAGGAGTGTGGAAAAATGAACTATAAGCGGATTACAGACCTTCCAGGTGTGCGGATTGCACGCGAGGCGATGGTGGTCGGAGACGTGACGATCGGGGAGGACAGCTGTGTGCTGTTTTACTCCACCGTGCGCGGGGATGAGGGAACCATCACGATCGGAAGAGAGACAAACATTCAGGAAAGCTGTACGATTCATGCGAGCATTGAGGGCGATGTGGTGATTGGTGACAATGTGACCATCGGGCATCAGGCGGTTGTCCACGGATGCACGGTCGGCGACCGGACGCTGATCGGGATGGCGGCGACGATCCTGGATGGAGCGGAGATTGGCTGTGACTGTATCGTCGGGGCGGGAAGCCTTGTCACAAAGCACACCCGGGTGCCGGATGGATCGCTGGTGCTCGGAAGCCCGGCGAGGGTCGTGCGGCAGCTGACGGAAGCGGAGAAAAAAGATATTTACCGCAACAGCCGGGAATATGTGAAGGTGGCGCGTGAGATGCAGGAGCAGGGACTGCTCCCGTAACAGGCGCAATAAGCATATCGTGCTTTGCTTTGATAAGTAATATTA
>PPYE01311784.1_pt1 | contig 12967 bp, 12 predicted proteins | sample 1559881 | NCBI WGS metagenome assembly PPYE01 (sample SAMN08240022, study PRJNA423297) | Human gut metagenome, whole genome shotgun sequencing project.
GTATAAAAAATAGTAAATTTAAAATATAATATATTCTATAGAATGTATAAAAAGATAGGAGGTATATAATGAAAAAATATTAATGACTAAAGCAGTTAGATCAATAGTAGAAATAAATTTTGGAACAAAAACAGGGGGAAAGGGTACTTTATACAGTCCCTTTGAAAAAATAAAATATTCAGCTGGGAGGGATATAGTGAAAAATTTTAATATGAAAGAGTATATTACAGAACTCGAAAAAATAGTAAATATGGAAAGTGATAGTAAAAACATAGATGGTGTTGCTGAAATAGCAGATTATTTTTATGATAAATATAAAAAATTATTTTTAAATGTAGAGAAAATTCAAAACTATTCAGAGGTAGGTCCTTGTTTAAAAGTAACTAATACAAATGAAGAAAATTATGATGTGCTTTTTTTAGGACATATGGATACAGTTTTTCCAAAGGGAACAATAGAAGAGAGACCTTTTAAAAAAGAGGGAAATAAAGTATTTGGACCAGGGGTAATAGATATGAAAGGACCATTACTTTCATTGTATTATGCTGTAAAGGAATTAGTTGATAAAGAAAATTTAAAAAAGTTTTGTATTTTATTAAATAGTGAAGAAGAAATTGGTTCAAAACACTATGGAGAACTGATAGAAAGAACAGCAGAAAAAAGTAGATACACTCTAGTGATAGAACATGCAAGACCAGATGGGGCATTGGTAATAGAAAGAAAAGGTTCTGGGGGATATGATATAGAATTTACTGGAAGAGCTTTTCATGCAGGAAGTGCTCCTGAAAAAGGAAGAAATGCTATAAGTGAAATGGCATATTGGATAAATAAATTGAATGAAGTTACTGATTTTGAAAAAGGGACTACTATAAATTGTGGTATAGCAAATGGAGGAACAGCAAAAAATGTAGTAGCAGAAAAAGCTTATCTTGGAATGGAGTTTAGAGTAAAAAAAGTTGAAGCTGTTGAAGAAATAATCAAGAAAATAGAGGATTTGAAAAAACATGCTGAGGAAAAAGAAATAAAATTAAAAATTACAGGAGGACTGAATAGAGGACCAATGGTTTTTAATGAAAAAAGTAAGAAACTATTTGAAATAATAAAAGAGGCAGGAGAAGAATTAGAAATTGGAATAAAAGGGGTCTCAAGTGGGGGAGGCTCAGATGGAAATATTACATCAAGTGTTGGAAGTCCTACAATAGATGGTTTAGGACCTGTTGGGGGTGGACAGCACAGTGTAGATGAATATTTAGAATTAGATTCTGTTGAAGAAAGGATAGAGCTAATAGTAAAGATAATGGAAAAATTAAATTAAAATATATTGGGAGGAGAACATATGCAAGGAAAGAATAAAGGGTTATTTAACAAATTTTTAGATGGAGTAGAAACAGTTGGGAACAAACTTCCTCATCCAGGGACAATATTTCTTATTTTTGCAGTAATGGTAGTTATAATTTCTCATTTTGCATTTTTGAGTGGAGCTGAAGTAACTTTTAAAGCAATAAATAAAGATCATCAGCTAGTGGATAAAACTGTGAAAGCAGTCAGTTTATTGACACCAGATGGAATAAGATGGATGTTTAAATCTATTGTGAAAAACTTTACAGGATTTGCTCCATTAGGAATGGTATTAGTAGCTATGTTTGGAGTAGGAGTAGCAGAAGAAACTGGGTTATTGACAGTTATGTTGAGAAAACTTGTTTTGAGTGCTCCTAAATCGATAATTACTGCTGTAATTGTTTTTGCAGGAGTAATGTCAAATATAGCAGCAGATGCGGGATATGTTGTTCTTGTACCATTGGGAGCATTGATATTTTTAAGTTTTGGTCGTCATCCACTAGCTGGTTTGGCAGCAGGTTTTGCAGGAGTATCTGGAGGATTTTCAGCTAATCTGTTGATTGGAACCCTTGATCCGCTTTTAGGGGGAATAAGTACAGAAGCTGCAAGATTATTAGATCCTAATTATACTGTATTTCCAACAGCTAACTATTATTTTATGGCAGTATCATGTGTTTTAATTACAATAATAGGAACTTTAATAACAGAAAAAATAGTAGAACCAAGATTAGGAAAATATGAAGGAGATCAAAAAGTAGAAATTACTGAGATAACTCCAATAGAGCAGAAAGGATTAAAGGCAGCTGGATTATCATTATTAGCTTTCTTTATATTTATAGGATGCCTAACTATTCCAGAAAGTGGAATTTTAAGAAATCCAATAAATCATTCTTTAACAGATCATTCTCCATTGATGGAAAGTATGGTTCCAATAATTAGTTTAGGGTTTATGATACCAGGAATTTTTTATGGAATATTTTCTAAAAAAATAAAGAGTGATAAAGATGTAATTAAAGGAATGAAAAATTCAATGGCTTCAATGTCTGGATATATCAGTATTGTATTTTTTGCTAGTCAGTTTATTGCATATTTTAAATACTCTAATTTAGGAACTATCCTAGCAGTTAATGGAGCAGACTTTTTAAAGGAAACAGGTTTTACAGGTCTTCCTCTAGTAATTGCGTTCATTTTTTTATCTGCATTTATGAATTTATTTATGGGATCAGCTTCAGCAAAATGGACTATCATGGCTCCTATATTTGTACCTATGTTTATGGGAATAGGATTTGCACCAGAGTTTACACAAGTAGTATATAGAATAGGAGACTCTACCACTAATATTATCACTCCTTTGATGTCAAATTTTGCAACAGTAATTGCTTTTGGTCAAAGATATAATGATAAACTTGGGATAGGAACACTTATATCTATGATGCTCCCTTATACAATTTTATTTATGATTTTCTGGACTATATTGTTAGTAATATGGTATGTATTTAATTTGCCATTAGGACCAGATGGAGTTATTCATCTATCAAACATGATTTTCTAAATATTATAATAATATCAGACTGCAAATATGGAAAAATATTTGCAGTTTTTTTATGTAATAAAAAATCATAGAGTTTTTTATGATAGATTTAATGTATAAGGGTAATAAAACAAAAGGAATATTTATTAAAGAGGATGAGGGAAATAAAAAGCACTTTAGATTACTCAAGAGTAATTGGGTATAAATTTAATTTCTAAAAAATATAATGCTAATAAAGAACTATCAGGGTGGAATTTCTTCCTGATTTTTTTCTTAATATAATTTTAGGAACAGAGATAATTGAAGCAGGAGTGTACATAAAAGCAACTCTTGGTTGATAGATTAATATATTTTTTTATGATAAAATCATAAAATATGAGTAAAATGATAGAGGAAGTGGAAATATGATAGAGCTAGAAAAACATCCAGTTGAAACAGAAGCAGGAGATCAATTTAGAGAGTGTATTATAATGACAGCTTCAAAAAATCAAAAATTAAAAATGAGAGCTCTTTTAGAAATGAGCAGGGAAATTGGCTTTTTAATTGAGGAAACACAACATGTAGACTATTTTGACCCTTTTGCTATTATGCTGGCAGAACTTTTTACAGAATATCAGGAATATGAAAGATTTCCTAATTGGATATATAATATGGATGACATTAAGGAAGTTGTTATAGATGAAGAAACTAAAGACTTACTTTTACAGGTTCTTAATGATATTTATAATGAGAACAAAGTAGAGGGAAGAGAAAGAAATATCTGTATTCAATGGCAGAAAACAGAAATGACAGAAATATGGAAAAGACATTTAGAATCTTTGATATCTTCATTAAGAAAGTCTATTCCTTATAAAGAAACAGAAGAGGAAATAATTGAAAGAAAAAAGAAAGAAGAAAAAGAAAATAAATCTGGAAAGGGAATAATTTTATTTTTTGTATTGATGTTTGGAATTATATTAGCAATGGGAGCCTATATATTATTCAACTCAATATTACTTTTAAAAACAGGAAAAATTTTACAAGGGACAGCAGCATTATTGTTTTCTGTAATAACTTTATTTTTTTCAGGAAAATTATTTTTGGGATTTTTTAAGGGTTTGTTTAAATAAGAAAGAATGATAATACAGGGGGAGAAAGATGGTTAAAAATGTACACATAGGGAGAATTTATAGAAAAAAGATTAAATCCAGAATAAAAATAATTACTATTCTAGTAATAGTATTAGGAGCAATAGTATTATATTGTAGATATAAATAAATTTTATAAAATAAAAGGTTGAAAGAATAAATTATCATTACTATTAAAATATTTTAAAATAAAGTATAATATATTCAAAGTAGTTTTATGATTAATAGAAAAGAGGGATATAAATGAGAAAAATAATATTTGCAATATTCATATTTTCTTTGAGTATAATAGCTGTAGCTGTCAGTGGAAAAGTAATCAGAGTATCTGATGGAGATACTATTTTAATTCAGTCTGGAAGTCAAAAGATAAGAGTAAGAATGTATGGAATAGATGCTCCTGAATTAAAACAGAAATATGGAGAGGAATCTAAAAAATATTTAGAAAAAAGAATAATGGATAAAAATGTTGATATAAAAGTAATAAATCAAGATCAATATGGAAGAAAAGTAGGAAAAGTATTTTATAAAAATAAAGATATAAATTTAGAAATGTTGGAAACAGGAAATGCATGGTTTTATGAGTATCATGCTAAACATGAAAAAGATTATAGAAAAGCGTTTAAAAATGCTAAGGAACAAAAATTAGGATTATGGAAGGATAAAAATCCACAAAATCCTAGAAACTTTAGATTAGATCATAGAAGAGAGGGCTAGAAACATGAAAAAAGAAGTGAAAAGATTTAGAGAACTGATTAAAGAGAAAAAACTTATTGATTCATCACTGGGAATACTACAATGGGACTTGGAGACAACTACTCCAAGAAAAGGAAAGGAGCTCCTTTCTGAAATGGTAGGATACCTAAGTATGAAAAGTTATGATATAGTTACCTCAGAAGAGTTCTTGAACCTTGTAAAATTTTTAAAAGCAAATGAGAAGGAATTGGATGATATTCAAAGAAAAGAAATAGATGATATGGCAGAAGAGATAGAAAAGATAAGTAAAATACCTCCTCATGAATATCAGGAATATTCAGAATTGACTGCTAAAACCCAAGGGGTATGGGAAGAGGCAAAAGCTAAAAATGATTTTAGTATGTTTAAAGAAAATTTAAAAAAGATATTTGAATTTAATATAAAATTTGCAGAATATCAAGGAAAGAAAGACAAAAAAATATATGATATAATTTTAGATGAATATGAAAAAGGAATGGATACAGAAAAATTAGATGAATTTTTTAGTGCATTGAGGGCAGAAATAGTCCCTCTTCTAAAAAAGATAATGGAAAAAAATAAAAATAGTAAAATATCTTGTATAAATAGAAGAGTAAATATTGATGAGCAGAAAAAATTTAATAGATTTTTGAGTGAATATTTGGGATTTGATTTTAACAGAGGAGTAACAGCTGAAAGTGAACATCCTTTTACACTGAATTTGGATAAGAATGATGTAAGGCTGACTACTAAATATATAGAGAATGTACCTTTCTCTTCAATATTCAGTACTATTCATGAAACAGGACATGGAATATATGAACAGCAGGTAGGAGATGACTTGCAGGGAACTACTTTAGCTACTGGGGGTTCTATGGGATTACATGAGTCTCAGTCAAGATTTTATGAAAATATGATAGGAAGAAGCATGAGTTTCTGGAAAGGAATATACGATAAGAATATAGATGTATTTCCAGTTCTTAAAGAGATAAATATAGATGAGCTTTATAGAGAAATAAATAGAGTAGAACCTTCTTTTATAAGAACAGAGGCAGATGAACTTACATATTCACTTCATATAATGATAAGATATGAAATAGAAAAAGGAATAATCAATGGAGAAATAGAAATCGATGATCTTCCAGAAGTATGGAATAAAAAGATGGAGGAATATCTGGGAGTAGTACCTGAGACAGATAGAGATGGAGTATTGCAGGATGTTCACTGGGCATGCGGACTTATAGGATATTTTCCATCTTATGCACTGGGAAATGTATATGCAGCTCAATTATATAATACTATGAAAAAAGATATGGATGTAAATTCTCATCTTGAAAATGGTAAGCTGGATAGAATAAAAGGATGGCTGAGAGACAGAATACATATTTATGGAAAATTGAGAGAAACAGCTGAACTTATTCAAGAGATAACAGGAGAGGAACTTGAACCAAAATACTATATAGAATATTTAAAAGAAAAGTATTCGAAAATATATGATCTCAATTAAACAACAGGAGGGGAAGCATTTGAAAAGACTAAGAAAGATTTATTTGATTATAGCTGTATTTTTCACAGTTTTTTCGGTTATATTTTCAGCACCATCATATAGGATAGACAGTCTGGATATAACAGCTAAAATACAGGAAGATGGATCAGTGGTTATTGAAGAGATAGCTTTGTATAATGCCAGTGAAATAAATGGAGTATTATATAATATTGATGCTAAAGGATATGGGAAATTACAGTCTCTGGAAGTATTTTATGAAAAAAATGGAGAGTTTGTTTCAGCTGTAAATGATAGAGGGACAGCTTCAGGAATGTACACAGTGTCAGTAAGTGACGAGCTCTATAAGATAAAACTTTATTCTCCTATGAGAAATGAAAAAAGATATTTTGGCTTCAGGTATGTTCTTCCTAGAGGAGTAACTGTATATGAGGATATAGCTCAATTTAATAGGAAAATGGTAGGAAGAGGCTGGCAGAACAGTATAAGAGACGTTTCTGTAAAAGTGATCCTTCCTAAAGAGGCAGATAAAGATAAAATACATGCTTTTGGACATGGACCTCTCACAGGTAATATTGAAATATTAAATGGAAGAGAAATATTTTTCACATTGAAAAATTATAGACCAGGAGAGTTTGTTGAAACAAATATACTTTTTCCAAAAGAGATAGTAAGTAAAATAAATCCAAGCTATGTTAAAAAAACAAAAGGTTATGACAGTATCATGGCTATGGAAGGGAAACTAGCTGAAGAATCTAACAGAGAAAGAGACAGAGCAGTAAGAGGAATGATATTAGGCAGAGTTGTTTTCTTTGGAGGAGTAGCATGGTGGCTGTTCTTGATGGTATTTATTTACCTGAAAAATGGTAAAAAATATAAAGTGATCAATCCTTATGGAGAGTATTTTAGAGAGCTTCCAGATGATTATACTCCAGCTGTAGCAGGAACATTAGTATCAAGAAAAATGTATCCAGCTCCAACACACCTTTTTGCTACTGTAATGGATTTAGTGAGAAAAGATTATTTAGAAATGGAAGAAATAAATGAAGTTAATTCTAAAGGAAAAAGTATTAAAAAAACTATATTGAAAAAAGCAAGAGAAGTAACTTCAGAATTAAAAGATTATGAAAGATTAGTTTTTAAATGGTATATAAATGAACTTGGAGATGGAGAAAAAGTAGTTTTGGAAGATGTGGAAAAATATGTTTCTAAAAATCTTACAAATGCTAAGAAATTTAATGCTAATTTTGAAAAATGGAAAACATTGGTATATACTGATATGCTTTCTAAGGGATTAAAGCAAGATAAAAGAAATAAACTAGCTGTAACTCTCGGGGTTATAACAGGAATACTTTTATTTATTGGAGGAATGGTTCTTATAGTTATATTCCAGGATCCTAAATTTATGCTGTTTAATTTCTTAGGAATACCATTAATAGTATTTTCAATAGCAGTAAACAGACCAAGCAAAGAAAAAGAGGAAGCTTATTCAAGATGGAAAGCTTTTAAGAAATTTCTTGTAGATTACAGTAATTTAGAAGAGGCGAAGCTAGCTTCAATACATTTGTGGGAACATTATTTTGTATATGCAATAGCTCTTGGAGTAGCTGAGAAGGTAGCAGCAGGATACAAGAAAATAGCTGCACTAAGAGGAGAAGATGATGTAAATCTGAGAGTTGGAAGAAATAGAATGTCTCTTATGAATACATATCTTTACAGCAGAGCTTTCAGAACTATGGAAAGTTCAACAGTAAAAGCAGCAGCTCGTTCTATGAGTGAAGTTGCAAAATCTACAAGATCTTCTTCAAGCGGCAGCGGCGGTGGATTCAGCAGAGGATCTTCTGGCGGTGGAGGAGGCCGTGGCGGTGGAGGAGCATTCTAATAGAGAAAGCTTTATAAAAAAAATATAAAAGGAGTGAGAATATGCTGTTTCTTATAATTGTAATTGTTTTATTAGTTCTTTTAACTGTGTCTTATCAAAATAAATTTGTCAAACTTCATGAAAGAGTAAAAAACTCTTGGAGCCAGATAGATGTCCAGCTTCAAAAAAGAGTGGATTTAATTCCTAACTTAGTGGAAACTGTAAAAGGATATGCAACACATGAGAAAGAAACACTGGATGCTGTAATTTCAGCAAGAACTCGTTATACAACTGCTTCTACAGTGGATGAAAAAATGAAGGCCAGTGGAGAGTTAAGTGGTCTTTTAAGCAGATTGATGATGGTATCAGAAAGCTATCCTGATCTTAAAGCAAATGTTAATTTTATGGATCTACAAAAACAGCTGAAAGATATAGAAGATAAAATAGGTTATGCCCGTCAATTTTATAATGACACTGTTACATCGTATAACCAGAGTATAAAAATGATACCTGGAAGTATTTTTGCAGGAATCTTTAAATTTACAGAAGAGCCTTTATTTAAAGCTGATGAAGGAGCAAAAGAGGCACCTAAAGTTAAGTTTTAAAAATAAGTATTTATAGACACTTCCTTTATGGTAGACAGTTGAAATCTGATGAACTGTTTATTATAGAGGAAGTTTTTTATTATTTCAAGGAAAAGCTCAAAATGGAACGAATAATAATATATAAATTGATAATATTTGTCATTTCATAATAATATGATTCAAACGATTGACTTTTAGATGTAAAAGGGATAATATAGAGGATATCTGTACAAAAAACATTTATAGCATTGGGAGGAGTTGTTATGAAAGAAAAATTTAAATTGGCAGGGTTGGAGATGAAGTATTTTATCCCTGTAGTTCTGGTGCTTACAGCAGCAGTAGCATTAGGAAAGCTTCCAAAAGGGATGCTTGGAGCATTTCCTATAATGATAGCCATTGGAGCTATCTTGGATTATATTGGGAATAAAACTCCAATAGTAAAAGATTATCTTGGTGGAGGACCTATAGTTATAATATTTGTTTCAGCAGCATTGGTTTATTACAATATAATACCAGCTAACGAAACAAAAATAATTAAAGATTTTATGACTACACAAAGTTTCCTTGATTTCTATATTGCAGCATTGATAGTAGGAAGCATCATGGGAATGAACAGAAAACTTTTAATCAAAGCAGCAATGGGATATCTTCCAGTTATCATTGGGGGAGTAACAGTTTCAATACTTCTTACTGGTGTAATTGGAGCTATTTCTGGATATGGTTTTGTAAATGCCGTATTTTATATTGCTATTCCTATAATGGGAGGAGGAATGGGAGCAGGAGCAGTACCATTATCACAAATCTTTGGTCAGGCTCTTAACAAACAGCCGACAGAACTATTGGCAGTAATGGTTCCAGCAGTAGCATTGGGAAATGCTTTGGCAATAGTAGCAGCAGGATTATTGGATAAGTTAGGAAAAAGATTCCCAAGTCTTACAGGAAATGGAAAACTTTTAAAAACTCAAGATGCTGAAATGACTGAAGAAAGAAAACATACACCTCTTCAATATGAAGAACTTGGAATGGGGCTTCTTATAGCTACATCATTCTTTATTTTTGGAAATACTTTAAGTAAATTTATACCTATTCATGCTTATGCTTTGATGATAATATCAGTGGCAATTGCAAAAATATTTGGACTGGTTAATGAATATTATGAAGAATGCTGTGCTAAATGGTTTAACTTTATAATGAAAAACTTTACATCAGCTCTATTAGTAGGAATAGGAGTAGCTTATACAAGTCTTAAAGAAGTAATAGAAGCTTTCAGTCCTATATATCTTTTATTAGTTGCAGCTACAGTAATTGGAGCTATTATAGGAACAGCAATTGTTGGACATTTGATAGGATTCTATGTAATAGAAGGATCTATTACAGCTGGATTATGTATGGCAAATATGGGTGGAACTGGAGACGTGGCAGTAATGTCAGCAGCTCACAGAATGGAACTTATGCCATTCTCTCAAATTTCTTCAAGAATAGGAGGGGCTTTTATGCTGCTCTTAACCTCACTCTTGATAAATATATTTGTATAAAGTAAAAAATAATTAAGGTAAATATATGGAGGGGGATCTAAAAATATAGTTGATTTCTCTCCATTCTTTATATTGAAAACAGCAGTGAAAATAATAGGCAGAGAAGCAATTAATTATAAAGAGAGGGTTTCACTAAAAATTAATTATCTATTGATTTTTAAAGAAAAATGCTTTATTATGTAAAAATATATATTTTATGTTTTTAATACATATAAGTATAAAAGATTTGAAATAAAGTCATTGATCATAAGGAGGGAGAGATACATGATGGATAATTTTACTATGAACCTTAGTGTCTATGAGATAGGTTTAAGAATTGGAATGGCTATAATTATTGGTGGAATGATAGGATATGAGAGAGGGCATAATAATAGACCCGCTGGATTTAGAACTCACATACTTGTATGTTTAGGAGCAGCAGTAGTTTCCATGGTACAGGATCATCTGCGGATAAATATAGTCAGATTTGCCATGGAAAATGGAAATGCAGCTCAAGTAATAAAAACAGACTTAGGAAGAATAGGAGCACAGGTAGTTAGTGGAATAGGTTTCTTAGGTGCTGGAACTATAATGAGAGATAAGGGAACTATTGGTGGACTTACAACAGCAGCTTCTATATGGGTAACAGGATGTATAGGATTGGGAGTAGGCTGGGGATTTTACAGTATGTCTTTTCTTTCAGGACTGGCAGTTCTTTTAGTTTTGATAACATTAAAAAAAGTAGAAAGAAGATTCATTGATGATAGAACAATTTCAAAAATAGAGATAGAGTATGACAGTGAAATTAATAACGGAATGTATTACTCTAATACTAATGAAATATTCAAAGAATTCAGCATAAGAGTAAGAAGTATGAAAAAAGATCCTAATGAAAATAGGATATTATATACCCTTGTTATTCCAAGACAGTATAGTATTTTAGATCTTACATCTGAATTTTCTAAGAATAAAGAAGTAACTTCAATAAAAATAATTAAATAAAAAATGAGGGTCAGATTCGAAACTTGAAATGAGACCCTCTTTTTATTACATCAGTATTGAAGCTATAGGATATCCTACAAAGATAGTAACTATTACTGCAACTATCATAAAAATAAATCCATATTTAAACATATCAGTAGACTCTACCCATTCTGATCCAATAGCTATAGCTATATGAGGCATAGCTGGAGGAGTGGCAAAAGCGAAAGCTGACATCATTCCAATAATAGAAACAATTGCTGGAGCTGATACTGCACCATTAGTCGCCTGTACAAGAGGAATAGCCACAGTAGTAACAACTGTAACAGTAACCATATTAGATGAGAAGTTTGTCTGAATACAAGCCCACAGAGTAAATATAAGAACTAGGAGCATAGGACTTACTTCTTTCAATATAGGATTTAAAGTTTCTACAAGATATTGAGCCAGTCCTACATGTTGATTTGTCATAGCACTACCTAAAGCGAGAGTACCAGCAGCCATTATAATACTTGACCATTGTACCCCTTTTCTCATTCCCTCTGCAAAATTCAATACAGGTTTTTCATCAAAAGACATTATAGAATAGCAGATAACTCCAAGCATAGGAGGCATAGCAGTTCCCATAGTTGAGATTTTTTTGCATATTACAGGAAAATAAGGCTTTAATATGCTTGGAAGCACCCATAGAGCAACTATTATGCAGAATACTCCAAGAATAGCTTTTTCTTTCTTTTCCATTGGTTTTATTTCGTTTTTCAAAGCAGAAACATCTATATTTTTTATTTTTGTCATGTCAGGATTAAGTATAAATCTAAATATAAGAATTAAAAATATTGTACATATAATTCCTACAGGAACAGCAAAAGCCATGTATTCAGCATATCCAATAGTGAGTCCAGTAGCAGTTGCATAAAATCCCATAGCCATAATACTAAATACATGAGCAATAGGAGTCATTCCAGCGGCAACAGATACACAAAATGCAAGACTGATCATAAGCATTTTTCCTATTTTATCTCCTTTTTTTAATCCTAATATTTCATTAATTTTTTCTAATATAGGAAGAAAAACAACAAACAATACAGATGGAGATACAAAACATCCAATAAATATTATTGCTGAAATAAAAGAGATAACAAAAAGCCATGGACCTTTTTTAGCTATAGGACTTGTTATAAAAGAAACAGCGCATCTTTTCAGAAATGGAGTCTCTGCTAAAACATAAGTACATAGGAAAGTACACATTAAGAAAGCAAAAGTATCATTTCCAAAAGAACTTAGAAAAACATTTTTAAATCCAATTTCTGGAATCAGTCCTATTGCAGTTATACAAAGTAAACTAGGCCAGTCAATAGCAACAGTAAGCCATAATAATAAACTTCCTAAAAATATACCTATTACATTCATCCCTAATGGTTTCATCCCAGTTGGAAGTGGAAGATGTTTTACAAATAGAATTAGAAGTAATGCAAGAAAGATACAAGAATATCTTTTTACACTTTTAGCAGACATAAATTTTCCCCCTTTATTTTACAGCAATATCACTTTATGTAGATATTATAAATACATATAATAATTCATAGAGTTTTGAAAATTATATCCTCATAAGGCTTCTTTGTCAATTTAAATCAAAAATCAGGAGCATTTAACTCCTGACAGTTCTAAAATTGTTGCTATTATTCAAATTATATCGAAAAATATAAAATAGTGTGCACAATATAAGAAATAAATATATAATAATAGTAAAATTTTTAAAAATAAAAGCTTATTCTTGAATAATTTCTACAATTTTTCCTTTATTATATTTTATTTC
>PPYE01662394.1_pt1 | contig 12964 bp, 9 predicted proteins | sample 1559881 | NCBI WGS metagenome assembly PPYE01 (sample SAMN08240022, study PRJNA423297) | Human gut metagenome, whole genome shotgun sequencing project.
GAGGAGGGAGGACAGCTCACCGAGAAGGTGCGGCGGCGGCCTTACTGTGTGGTGCTCTTTGATGAGATCGAGAAGGCTCACCCTGACGTGTGGGGCATTCTGCTCCAGATCATGGAGGACGGTGTGGTCACCGACTCCCAGGGCCGCAAAGCCGACTTCCGCAACGCGGTGGTGGTGCTTACCTCCAACGTAGGTGCGGCCAAGATTACCGCAAAGGGCAGCAAACTGGGCTTTTCCGCTGCCGAGCACCGGGACGGTGAGACCCGCACCCCGGAGGAATTGCGCAGTGCAGTGCTGGAGGATTTGAAAAAGGTATTTCGACCGGAATTTCTCAACCGTCTGGACGAGACCATCGTCTTTACCCAGCTGGGCCGCAGCGAAATCAAAGCCATTGCCTGCCGCCTGCTGTCCCAGGTGGGGGAGCGGCTCAAAGCCCTTGGGGTGACGCTCACCTGGACTGACGGGGCGCTGGAGGTGCTGGCCAGGCTGGGATTCGACCCTGACTATGGGGCACGGCCTCTTCGCCGGGCCATCCGTACCCAAATAGAGGACCCGGCAGCCGAACTGCTGCTGGGCGGCAAGGTTGGCCGGGGAGATACCCTGGTGGTGGATCAGGCCGGTAAAAGTCTGACCCTGCACAGACAGGAAGCAGAAAAGGAGAAGGAACCATGCGAAAACAACTGATGATCCCTCTGGCGCTTCTGATGCTCGTCATGGCGGGCTGCGGAGACAAACAGGAGGAGAAAAAAGACCTGACGGCGGAGGAAAGGACTGTGCTCTATCAATCCGCCATTGAAAACGCCAGGGATGCGGAAATGAACGAGGCGGTGCCTGCCATAACCTCGGAAGAGGCGGATCTGGCTCCCGCCATCTTTGGCCTGATTGGTGTGACGGAGGGGGATATGCAGGCCTATGCCATTGCCATCTCTCCCGTCAATGTCAAGGCCTATGGCATTTCGGCCATTCTGCCCGCCGAGGGCCGGGAGGCCGTGGTGGTGGACGGATTGCAGGCCTTTATTGACCGACAGAAGAGCAATTTCCAGACCTACCTGGCCGATCAGTATGCCATCGCGGAAAAAGCCAGGCTGGAAACCCTGGAGGACGGCACAGTGCTGATGGTTATGTGTGAGGATTCCGACCAGGTGCTGGACACCATTAAAACGGCCATAGAGGCCGGTACCTGATCAGAGGGCAACCCTTGAAAGCAGCGGCTTTCAAGGGTTGCGGCTTTTTCGGGGATGTAATATAATAGGAACGTCCGTAATCAATGAAGTGGAGGCCTGTTTATGCAAGCAAGAGCCAGCGGGATCCTGCTTCCCGTATTCTCCCTGCCGGGGCCTTACGGCATCGGCACGCTGGGCAAGCCGGCCCGGCAGTTTATCGACTTTTTGGCGGCTGGAGGTCAGAAATTCTGGCAGATCCTGCCTCTGGTACCGCCGGGCGGGGGTAATTCCCCCTATATGTCCCCCTCGTCCTTTGCCGGAAACCCCCTGTTTCTGGATCTGGATGAGCTGGCGGAGGAGGGACTGCTGACCCAGGATGAACTGCGGTCTGCCTGCCGGGACAATCCGGACCGGGTGGATTATGCCTGGCTTCACGAGACGCGGCTGCCTCTGCTGCGGAAGGCGTTTGAGCGGGGACGTGCAAAGTATGCCGCTCAGCTCAAGGAATTTGAAGAACAGGAGGGGGACTGGCTGCCCGATTACGCCCTCTTTTTGGCGCTGAGGGAGCACTTCGGCGGCAAGGAACTGGCTGACTGGCCTGACGAAGTTCGACTGCGTCAACCTAAGGCCATGGAGCAGTACCGGGTGGAACTGGCGGAGGAGTGCGCCTTCCAGGTTTTCCTGCAATATCTGTTCTTCCGCCAGTGGAAGGCGGTTAAGACCTATGCCAACTCCAAGGGTGTTTCCATCATCGGGGATCTGCCCATCTATGTCTCTCCCGACAGCGCCGAGGTATGGGGCAATCCGGAACTCTTCCAGCTGAAAAAGGATATGCGCCCCTCCGGCGTGGCCGGTGTGCCGCCGGATGCCTTCTCTGACAAGGGCCAGCATTGGGGCAACCCTCTGTACGACTGGGATTATCACAAAAAGACCGATTTTGCCTGGTGGAAACGCCGGGGCGCCCATATGGCCAAACTGTATGACGTGGTGCGTATCGACCACTTCCGGGCCTTCCACACCTACTGGTCCATTCCGGAGGACGCCAAGGACGCCCGGGAGGGCCACTGGGAGAAGGGGCCGGGCAACGACCTGTTGGACGTGCTGAAAAACGTACCCGGCCTGGCCCTCATCGCTGAGGATCTGGGGGACCTGGACGCCGACGCCCTGGCCTACATCGCCCAGAGCGGCCTGCCTGGCATGAAGGTGCTGGTCTATGCCTTCGACCCGGTGGGGGAGAGCGCCTATCTGCCCCACAACTGCCCCCGGGACGCGGTGATGTATACCGGCACCCACGACACTCCCACCTTTGTCCAGTGGCTCTTTACCGAGGCTAACCCGGACGAGCGGCAGTACGCCTTCGACTACCTGCGGCTGCGGGAGGATGAGGGCTTCGGCTGGGGTGCTGTGTGCGGGGCCTGGATGTCTCCGTGCCGGCTGGCCATCGCTCCTTTCCAGGACCTGCTGGGCCTGGGTGGGGACGCCCGGGTCAATGCCCCCGGCACCCTGGGGGATCAGAACTGGTCCTGGCGGGTACGTGTGGATGCGCTCAATCCGACCGTGTCCGGCAAACTGGCCAGAATCACCCGAACTTATCGGAGATAAACGAAATCCCGCCCCGCCGCATACGCGGCGGGGCGGGATTTTATTTCTTACCACTCGACGGTAAAGGCTCCCTCGGAACCGGCGGCGGCCACGGCAAGCCAGGTCGTGCCCTCCGGCAGATCCATGGTGTTTTCTCCCTCCTTCAGATCCACCACGGTCTCATTGGGAAGAATCAAAACGACCCGATATTCTCCGGGCGTCTGCTGGCTGTACTGGAGCGACACGGTACGGGCCTCGGTCCCGGGCAGCGTTTTTAAGCGCCTGACGCCGGACAGGCTTCCCCAGGAGACCTCACAAGAACTGGAGTCGGAGTAGTTGATCCAATGCCGGGCGGAGTAGCCCGCCTCATCGGCCAGGATCATCTCATCGGTAATCTGGTCCGGGGCGGTGATGTCCGTGTTAGGGGAGGGGGTGACAGAGGGTTCGGTGGGCGTGGAGGCAGGCTGTGCCGTGGGAATTTGGCTGAATTCCAGGCTAACATTGCCCATACCGCTGGTCAGGGACAGCCTGTGGCCCCCTTCGCCGCCGCTGACACTGTAGGGCTCCGTTGTTTCCCCGTTGAGCCGGATGGTGCCGCTGCTGGCCGTCAGATCCCAGGTATAATCTTCCTGGCTGCCGGCCAGATCCAAGGTTATGTTACCCATGCCGGTGGTCAGCGTGGTTTCCTCTACCGGAGCGGACACGGACAGATTGCCCATACCACACTCAGCCCGCAGACGGCCCTTTACAGTACAGTCGTCCCAGGTGAGATTGCCCATACCCAGCGACAGGTCAGCCTGCTCCAGGACTGTCCCGGCGGGAACGGTGACCAAGACCCGCACATCAGGAGAACTTTCGCCGGAGGCGATGTTGTCCGAGATGCTCCAGACAGAGAGGGTATCGCCGTTCTGGCTGTACTTCAATTTCTGCGTGGTGTCGTAGCGGCTGTCCCACCCACGGTTGATCAGACGCAGGTGCCACTGGTCGCCTTCCTCCACCTGAACGTTGCCCAGGCCTATTGAAATGTCCAGTTTTGTGAAGGGGTCCACTTCGCCCTCCCAATCGCCCTGAATATCAGGGGGTTGGACGGCGTCCGCCGTTTGGCCGGGAAGGAGGACAGAGTCGGAGGGATCGGGCCGGACCAGGAGAAAATAGAGGAGAAGGGCCAGAACGACAGCTCCGCAGAACACTATGATTGGTAAGAAAGCCCGATTTTTTTGCTTGCCAGGTTGGGGCGCAGGCACCTCTTCGGTCGGCTCATTCCGATCCTTCAGCACTTGCTCCGCCACCGAGGCGGGGGAGCCCAGACGCTCAGCAACGGTCTCCTCATCCTCTTCAGAATCGGCAAAATAGGCCTCATAGTAGGAGAGAACATCGTCCAGTTCCTCCGGCGGCAGCTTGCCCGCCAGAATGTCATGCAGTTCTTTTAAAAATTCTGCCTTATTCATGGTTCTCCTCCTTTTCCCCCAGCAGAAGCGCCTCGATCTGGCTGCGGTAGCGTACCCATTCCTCTCGATAACCGGACAACAGCGCCCGACCGGCCGGTGTGATGGCGTAATAGCGCCGGTTGCGGCCCTGAAAGGGCTTGTCGTAGACGGTGAGGCAGCCGCTCTGCTGCAGCCGCCTGAGGACGGGGTATAGGGTGGATTCCGATAGCTCCACCTGTTCTTTCATGCGCTGGGTCAGACGGTAGCCATAAGTGTCCCCCTCATCCAGAACCGCCAGTACACAGGCATCCAGCAGAGGAGCGCCCAAAGGAAAGGTCATATCCAAGGCCTCCTTTCATTCTAATAATATTATATGACGTATAATATTACTTGTCAACATAGATGTTGCGGTCAGAAGGCGTTGGTAAAAATGCGTCAGCGGCCTAGGATAGAAGTCGGATTTTTAGGCACAATTCTTTCTGGATACGGAACATCCTGTATTTTCGAGGTTTGGTCTTGTAAAAAAATTTTTTTTGTTATATTATGATGGATACGAAATTCTTTATAATAAGGATACCAGGTGAATCTATGAGTCTGCGGATTGGAATTGACATTGGTTCCACCACGGTAAAAGTGGTGGTGTTGGACGAGGAGAACAAGCTGCTCTTCCGCTCTTATGAACGGCACTACTCCAAGGCCAGAGAGCGGGCAGCGGAGACTCTGCGTTCCATCGAAGAAAAGCTGCGGGGCCAGCAGGTGCGTATTGCCATCACCGGCTCCGCCGGTCTGGGCGTGGCCAAAGCGGCGGACATCGACTTCGTGCAGGAGGTGTACGCCACCGCTGCCGCTGTCAACACCTACATACCGGATACGGATGCCGTCATCGAGCTGGGCGGCGAGGACGCCAAGATCATCTTCTTTGGCGGTGCACTGGAGGAGCGGATGAACGGCTCCTGTGCCGGCGGTACCGGTGCTTTTATCGATCAGATGGCCACTCTGATGAACGTCACGGTAAACGAGTTGGATCAACTCTCTCTCAAACATGAGAAGATCTATCCCATTGCCTCCCGCTGCGGCGTGTTTGCCAAGAGTGACATCCAGCCTATCCTGAACCAGGGCGGACGGAAAGAGGACGTAGCGGCCTCTATCTTTCAGGCGGTGGTGGACCAGACGGTGGCCGGTCTGACCCAGGGCCGTGAGCTCAAGGGTAAGATCGTCTTTCTGGGCGGCCCCCTCCACTTCCTGCAGGGCCTGCGTCAGCGCTTTGTGGAGACCCTGAAGCTGGACGAGGCCCACGCCATTTTCCCGGAGGACGGCGATTGCTTTGCCGGCATCGGCGCGGCCCTATGCGCCACCGATTTTGCCGAGTGCTCCTTTGACGAGATGCTGGACCGGCTGGAGAAGAGCGTGGATAATGTGGGTCTGGTGGATACCATGCCGCCTCTGTTCCAGAACCAGGCTGAGTATGATGCCTTCCTGGCCCGCCACAATGCCATGCATCCCCCGGAGGTGGACATCAACACCTATTCCGGCGATGCCTGGCTGGGAATTGACGCCGGCTCTACCACCACCAAGATGGTGCTGATCACTGCCGATGGCGGTCTGCTGTACACCTACTACCACTCCAACCTGGGCAACCCGGTGGCCATTGTGCTGGACCAGTTGAAGGAGCTTTACAACCTGTGTGGTGACCGCATTGTCATTAAGGGTGCGGCTGTCACCGGCTACGGTGAGGATCTGATCAAGAACGCCTTCTCCTGCGATGCCGGTCTGGTGGAGACGGTGGCCCACTACAATGCCGCCCGTCACTTCAACCCCGACGTGGATTTCATCATCGATATCGGCGGCCAGGATATGAAGTGCTTCAAGATCCGCAACGGCGCTGTCGATTCCATTATGCTCAACGAGGCCTGCTCCTCCGGTTGCGGCTCTTTTATCGAGACCTTTGCCAAGGCGCTGGGCTACAACATCGCCGACTTCTCCAAGCTGGGTCTGCTGGCTCAGCACCCGGTGAACCTGGGCTCTCGCTGCACCGTGTTCATGAACTCCTCGGTGAAGCAGGCCCAGAAGGACGGTGCCAGCGTGGAGGACATCTCCGCCGGCCTGTCCATCTCCATCGTGAAAAATGCCGTGTATAAGGTTATCCGCGCCGCCAATGCCGACGACCTGGGCAAGCACATCGTGGTACAGGGCGGTACCTTCCATAACGACGCGGTGCTGCGTGCCTTTGAGCTGGAGCTGGGCCGCAATGTGACCCGGCCCACCATCGCCGGCATCATGGGCGCTTTCGGCGCGGCACTGGCTGCCCGGGATCTCCATCTGGACAAGAGTTCCATCCTGACGGCGGAGGATCTGAAGACCTTCTCCCACACAGCCAAGCCGGTGACCTGCAACCTGTGCACCAACCACTGCTCTTTGACCGTCAACACCTTTGACGGCGGTCGGCGGTTCATCTCTGGTAACCGGTGCTCCCGGCCTCTGGGCAAGGAGCGCACCGAGAACCCCGACCTGATGCACTATAAGTACAAGCGGCTGCGGGCCCTCCACGGCAAGGGCGCCGGCAACGGCGTCCGGGGCCGGATGGGCATCCCCTTTGGCCTGAATATGTACGAGAACCTGCCCTTCTGGTTTGAGTTCTTTACCCGCCTCAACTTTGAGGTTGTGCTGTCCCCTGAGTCCTCCCGCAAGCTCTATCTGAAGGGTCAGCACACCATTCCCTCCGATACGGTGTGCTATCCCGCCAAGCTGCTCCACGGTCATGTGGAGGCCCTGGTGGAGGAGGGGGTGGACGCCATCTGGTACCCCTGTATGTCCTACAACAACGACGAGGGTATCGGTGACAACCACTATAACTGCCCGGTGGTGGCCTATTACCCTGAGCTGCTGGCTGCCAACGTGCCCATGCTCAAACAGACCAGGTTCCTCAATCCCTATGTGGGCCTGTGGCGCCATAAGGACTTTACCAAACGCATTGCCGTGATTATGGAGCAGGAGTTCAATATCCCCAAGCGGGAGACTGAGGCGGCTGCCAAGGCGGCCTACACGGCCTATGACACCTACCTCCACGATGTGCGGGAGACGGGCAAGCGATACATTGAGTATGCAAGGGCCCATGATATGCCCATCATTGTGGCCTGCGGCCGGCCCTACCACATTGACCCGGAGATCAACCACGGGATCAATGATCTGATTACCTCTTTCGGGTTTGTGCTGGTTACCGAGGACGCCCTCAGCTATCTGGAGGGTTACGCGCCCCGAAAGGTGCTAAATCAGTGGACCTTCCAGTCCCGGATGTACAATGCCGCCCGCTATGTGTGCACCCAGCCTGATATGCAGGTGGTACAGCTGGTCAGCTTCGGCTGCGGTACTGATGCCATTACCACCGATGAGATGCGCGACATTCTGGAGAGCGGCGGTAAGCTGTACACCCAGCTGAAGATCGACGACATCAGCAATCTGGGCGCCGTTACCATCCGGGTCCGTTCTCTGATGGCGGCTATGGACGCCCGAAAGCACCAGGACTGAGAAAGGAACCTTCGTTACTATGGCAGAACTGATTTATGACAAGACGGGGCGGCTGCTGTTCACCAAGGAGATGAAGGAGGAGTATACCATCCTCTTTCCCACCATGCTGCCCGTTCACTTCGGCCTGATCGCCCGGATTATCGAGCGGGAGGGCTATAAGCTGGAGATGCTCACCACCAACCACCGCAACATCGTGGACGAGGGGCTCAAGTACGTCCACAACGACACCTGCTACCCCGCCCTGCTGGTCATCGGCCAGCTCATCGACGCGGTGAAGAGCGGCAAGTACGACCCCCACAAGGTGGCCCTGCTCATCACCCAGACCGGCGGCGGCTGCCGGGCTTCCAACTATATCCACCTGCTGCGCAAGGCCCTGGTGAAGGCGGGGCTGGAGTATATCCCCGTCATCTCCCTGAACCTGTCCGGCCTGGAGCACAACCCCGGCTTCAAGCTCAATCTGGACATCATCCGCAAGGCCATCTTCGGCCTGATGTACGGCGATATCATCGTCCAGTCGGCCAACCAGGTCCGCCCCTACGAGGTGGAGGAGGGCCAGACCGAGCGCACCATCGAGGAGGTGGAGAACCACCTGCTGGAGGAGATGGAAAAGGGCAAGGGCCTGTCCTTCAAGAGCATGGTGGAGAACTTCGACCACATCGTGGCCGCCTTCAAGGCCATCCCGGTACAGGGCGAGCCTAAGGTCCGGGTAGGCGTGGTGGGGGAGATCTACATCAAATACTCCCCCCTGGGCAACAACAATCTGGAGCAGTTCCTCCTCTCCGAGGGGGCGGAGCCGGTGGTGCCCGGCCTCACCGACTTTATCATCTTCAAGATCTATAACCGGGAAGTGGACGTGGATATCTACGGCGGGAAGCTGGCCAAAAAGGCCGCCTGCGCCGCCCTGCGCCACTACATTGAGAAGTGCCAGCGGGCCATGATTGATGCTATGAAGCGAGGCGGCTTCCGTGCCCCCGGTACCTTCCAGGATCTGCGCCGGCTCATCAAGGGCTATCTGGGCGAGGGCAACAAGATGGGGGAGGGGTGGCTGCTTACCGCCGAGATGCTGGAGCTCATCCACTCCGGCACCCCCAACATCGTTTGCACCCAGCCTTTCGGCTGCTTGCCCAACCACATCGTGGGTAAGGGCATGATCCGCAAGCTGAAGGACGACTATCCCAACTCCAACATTGTGGCCATTGACTACGACCCAGGCGCCACCAAGATCAACCAGGAGAACCGCATCAAGCTGATGCTGGCCAACGCCCGGGCTCTGGCCCGGCAGGCAGCTCAGCAGGAGCCCGAGACGGCAGGGGAAGAGGTCCATGTCTGATCCCCTGCGCTTTGTAGATGCCTGCTCAGAAGTGCATTTTGCCGCCATGAGTGCCATCCATTGCAGAGGCTGGAGGGCGGCCTATCCGGGCTTTGTGCCGGAGGACTACCTGAGCGAGGTCATCACGGAGGAGCATTGGATTCCGTTTTTCCGGGAAGACTACGCCACCAAGAGATGCAAAGGGCTTTTGCTTTATGAAAATGATATTCCTGTAGGGTGTTGTAATTACGGCCCCGTCCGCAGCGGCCCCAGTCCCCGCCAAAGCGAAGGATTGGTAATTGATTCCTCCAACTACAGCGGATGGGGTGAGGTGATTTCCCTTTACGTTGAGCCTGCCAGAACCGGTTGCGGGTATGGAGGATTGCTTCTGGAGGAGGCGGCTCGTCGCCTGAAAGAGGCGAGCTATCCAGGCTGTACGCTGTTTGTTCTGAAGGAGAATGAAGGGGCCCGCCGGTTCTATGAGCGGCACGGCTTTGTATGGGACGGCACCATTCAAAAGGTGCCCTTTCCTCATGATATGGTGTGCAATGATTTGCGGTATATCAAAACTTTATAAGTATCCAGCGGGCTGCCACGCCGCTGGAGGAGAATAGATCGGGGCGTGCGTCAGCACGCCCCGATTTTTACAGAAAGAGAATCATAGGGGGAATTTGGGTGGAAGAGAACAAGATGGCGGTGATGCCGGTACGCCGGTTGCTGATCAATATGTCCTGGCCCATGATGCTGTCCATGCTGATCCAGGCCCTGTATAATCTGGTGGACAGCCTTTTTGTGGCCAACCTGAGCCGAGACGGTTTTGAGGCGCTGGCGCTGGTATATCCGGTGCAGACACTGATGATCTCGGTATGTGTAGGCGTAGGTGTGGGCTTCAACGCGCTGCTGGCACGCAGACTGGGGGAGCGGCGGCAGGCGGAGGCTGATCAGGTGGCGGCCAACGGCTATTTTGTCTACTTTGTCTGCTGGCTGGTCTTTCTGATCCTGGGAGTTGGTTTTGCCCGGCCTTTCCTGTGCCTGTTCTCAGATGTGCCCCAACAGATTGAATATGGAGTGCAGTACCTCTCCATTGTCACCGGCCTCTCCATCGGTGTGTGTATGCAATTTGCTGGCGAACGTACCCTGCAGGCCACAGGAGATACCGTGGGGCCCATGATTATTCAGGGTATCGGGGCGGTGGTCAACCTGATTCTGGACCCGCTGTTCATATTCGGCATCGGTCCCTTCCCCCGGCTGGAGGTTGCGGGGGCCGCTTTGGCTACCGTTCTAGGTCAAATTGTGGGCCTGGTGGCCAGCTTCTGGATGGTGCGGCGCAGCAAGGTGGTGAAACTTTCTTTCCGGGGCTTCCGGCCCAACGGGGAGATCATTCGTATTATGTTCAAGGTGGGCTTTCCTGCCATTGTCATGCAGTCGCTGTCCAGCGTTATGAACGTTGGCATGAACCTGATCCTGCGCCTGTTTACTCCCTTTGGCGTCTTTATCCTGGGTGCTTATTACAAGATCCAGTCCTTTATCTTTATGCCGCTGTACGGCATGAACAATGCCTTGGTGCCCATCGTCAGTTTTAACTACGGCGCCAAGAGCAAGGAGCGCATCACCGGCACGGTGCGCTTTGCTATGGTGCTGACGGTAATCATTATGGGTGTGGGGACCTTGTTCCTGATTTTCCTGGCTGGACCGCTGATGACTCTGTTTGACGCCGACGGTGAGCTGCTGGCGGCTGGTGCGGTGGCCCTTCGTATGGTTGCGCTCTCCTTCCTGTTTGCCGGCATTTCCATTATCCTGTGTTCTGCGCTGCAGGCCCTGGGATCTGCCAACGCCAGTCTGCTGATTTCTTTGCTGCGGCAGGTGATTCTGCTCTTTCCGGCGGCGCTGGCCTTCGGCTGGCTATACACGGATCTGATATGGCTGGCCTTTTTGGTAGCAGAGGTGATTTCCTGCGGAGTGGCGCTGCTGCTCTATCGGGTGGTCTATCACAAAAAAATATCCGTACTGCAATAAAAAATGCTGGCCCGCGCAAATGCGCGGGCCAGCATTTTTTTATTGTATGAACGATCAGTTACCGCCAAACTCATGGAAGAAACGGTCGTGGATGACCTGCACGGCCCGATCAGCCTCAGGCAGATCCACCAGGACGGATACCTTGATCTCGCTGGTGGAGATCATATTGATATTGATCCCGGCGTTATACAGAGCTTCGAACATCTTGGCGGCCACGCCGGGATTATGGATCATGCCGGCGCCCACAATGGAGACCTTGGCAATGGAATCATTGACGTCGATATGGTCAAAGCCCAGCGCGCCCTTGTGGGCCTCCAGAATCTCCTTGGAGCGATCCATATCCTGCTTGCCCACGGTAAAGCTGATGTCCTTGGTGTTGTTGCGGCCGATGGACTGAAGGATGATATCCACGTTCACCTTCTCTTTTGCCAGCAGAGAGAAGATCTTAAAGGCGATACCGGGCTGGTCGGCCAGCCCCACAACGGCCAGACGGGCCACGTTCTTGTCGCAGGCCACCCCGCTGACGTGCATTTTTTCCATGGTTTTTGCAACCTCCTTGACTTTGGTGCCGGGCTTGCCGGAGAAGCTGGAGAGAACCTCCAGATTGACGCTGTAGCGTTTGGCCATTTCCACCGAGCGATTGTGCAGGACCTGAGCGCCCAGAGTAGCCAGTTCCAGCATTTCATCATAGGTGATCTCTTCCAGCTGGAAGGCGCCGGCCACATGGCGGGGATCGGCGGTGAACACGCCGTCCACATCGGTGTAGATCTGGCACAGATCAGCGCGGAGGGCAGCGGCCAGGGCCACGGCGGAGGTGTCGGAGCCGCCCCGGCCCAGCGTGGTAATGTCGTCATACTTGTTCAGACCCTGGAAGCCGGTGACGATGACGATGGCCTTCTTATCCAGCTCAGCCAATACACGCTCGGTGTCCAGCCGCTTGATGCGGGCGTCTCCGTAGACGGAGTTGGTGCGGAATCCGGCCTGCCAGCCCGTCAGAGAGATGACAGGGTAGCCCATGGCTTCGATGGCCATGGCGCACAGAGAGCAGGAGATCTGTTCGCCGGTGGAGAGAAGCATATCCATCTCTCGCTTGGAGCCGTTAGGGTTGATCTCGGCGGCCTTGGCGATCAGGTCGTCGGTGGTGTCCCCCTGGGCGGAAAGCACGGCCACAACACTGTGGCCCCGGCGGTAGGTCTCGGTGATGATGCGGGCCACGTTGCGGATGCGGTCTGCATCAGCCACGGAGCTGCCGCCGAATTTTTGTACAATGAGTCCCATTGGCGTTTGTACCCCCTAAATCAGGTGAAATCTCTTACGATATCCTATGCGCTCAGTCCAGCACACGGAACACAGAGCAGGGCTTGAGCCCCGCCAGCTGGCTGTCCAGTGCGGAACGGGTCATGGACGGTGTCAGGAAAGCAAATTCATTTTCCGGTGCTCCGGCACGGGGCAGCAGAGCACAGTCGGGGAAGGCAGCCTTCACGGCCTCCAGCGTGCCCTCCACCCGGACATACCAAACGCTTTCCAGGTCGGTGGGGGGAACGGCCACATCGTCGCCGCCCTCGGCCCATACCATCCGTTTCTTGGCGTCCTTATGGCGGGCGGCATCAATGACGTCGGCCACCACGGCGGACGCAGTGGGAAGCTTACCGGCGCCCCGGCCGTAGAACATGACATCGCCGATGGCGTTGCCCTTGACGGCGATGGCGTTGAACACATCCTCCACGCCGGACAGAGGATTCTCCACATCTACCAGGTGGGGAGCCACAAAGGCGCACACCTTTCCATCGGGGCGGCGGATGGCGCGGCCCAGCAGTTTGATCTTCTTGCCGCAGGCGTCGGCATAGGCCACATCGGCCAGCGTGACGCCGGTAATGCCCTCGGTGGGCACTTGGCTGGGATAGACGTGCCGGCCAAAAGAAAGGGAGGAGAGGATGCAGATC
>PPYE01483556.1_pt1 | contig 12962 bp, 10 predicted proteins | sample 1559881 | NCBI WGS metagenome assembly PPYE01 (sample SAMN08240022, study PRJNA423297) | Human gut metagenome, whole genome shotgun sequencing project.
ATGCTTTCAGTTCTTCCACTGTGATATCGTGAGGATAAATCTCACTATAAACTCCTAATGCACGGATGGCGCGAGCCAATACCGTATTCTCGTGACTACCCAAGTCAAGGATAACAATCATGTCCTGTTTCATCTGATTCTGGTTCTTTTAAGTTATTATATTGTATAAATTTGACTTTACCTTCAATTAGTCTGCAAATATAAAGATTTTAAAAGACGCTGCAATGTCTTGATTCCCAAAGTTTCATTTCAAATTCAGCCGAATGCCACATTTCTTTATCGCAACGACAGAATCCGGACTCTTTCCGAACACTTCTTTTTATGCCTTCAGCCGCATCACAAAGCGACTTCCTTTACCCAATTCACTTTCTACCGTCAGTGTACCACCATGTGCTTCCACAAAGTCTCTCGAAATAGACAAACCGAGTCCGCTTCCCTGAACTTTGGTGCCGGGAACACGGAAGTAACGGTCGAAAATACTCTTGTGATAACGGGGATCGATGCCTTTACCGAAATCCTGAACGTACAGGTCGATCATATCTCCTTCCTGCCTGGCACCAATCACGACACGCCCGTTTTCTTTAGAATAACGAATCGCATTGCTGAGCAAATTAGTCAATACCCAAGCTATCTTTTCACTATCGACAAAGAGCTTGCCGATTTTCTCTTCCGGGTACTCTACTTCTATCTGGATATTGAACTTATCCGCTTGTACCTGATTAGCTTTAATCGCATATTCTATCAGTTCAATGGGCTTCGTTATCTTCGGCATTAATTGCAGCTTGCCTGCCTCTACCTGAGTCATATTCAGCAATTCACCCGTAATGCTCAACAGGCGTTCGCTATTTTCCTTGATGCTTTTGGACAACTGTTCCTGTTCATCATTCAGCGCACCGACACGTTTATCTTCCAATAGTTGCAGACTCATCATGATAGCCGCAATCGGAGTTTTCAATTCGTGTGAAATGGTCGAAATAAATGTAGTCTTGGCAGAATCCAGTTCCTTGAATTCCGTTATATTCTTCAGCAAAATAACATCCCCTAATTTGCTGGGTTCATCCTTTCCGGCTTCCGTATTAATGATGGGGATATAGGAAGCCTTGAAATAGCTTTCTTTATCATCGGCATATATTTTTAGCGGCTCTTTCTGATCGCCTGGTGTCACCAGTTCACGAATCAGCCGGCGGAGCAGATCATTCTTCAAAGACAATTCTTCTGCCGATTTACGTATGACATTTTCTCTTTTCAGATTGAGCACATTCAATGCTTTATCATTAATAAACAAAATCTCACGGTCCATATTCAAGCCGATTATCGGATCGTCGATACTGTTCACGATGGCCTCAATGAATTTCTTGGCAGAAAGAATATCCGCTAACGTACTTGCCCGATACTCGGCCAAACGTTCCGCCATACGGTTGAAACTCTCGGCGACTTCCCGAAACTCCTGATTATTTCTCATATCCAGCCGTTCTTCATAATTATGATTGGCTATTTCAAGAATCCCTTGTTTCAGTTCCTTGATGGGTTTACTGATTGTTCGGGGCAACCAATACAGCAATGTCAATCCGGTCAATATACAAATACCGCCGGTAACGGAAATCCACAACAGAGCACGCTCCAAGGCAGGCATAGCAGCAGGACTGTCGGGCTCTGTGGCAGTCAGCAACTGAAGATTCACAACAGAAAGCGTCACCAATAAAATAATCATTCCCGCTAGCATCCCGATGCCGAGAATCAGTTTGGTTTTAATATTCATATCGTTCATACGGTTAATATTATGCAAGTATAATCAAATCTACATTAGCTTGTGACAAATTATTTAAAAACTTTCTATATCCAAGTATAGAGCAGATAGCACGAGGAAATCTCAGATTAGGAATTCCCATACAGACAGACGATATCTGTTTTTCCTGACAAACTTTGACAATACTCCCCAGAATATCCTTCGACTGTACCTGAACGACCTCCCCTCCCAGTTCTGCCACCAGTTTAAAATGATTCAACAGATAACGCTGACTAGCCAAATCAATCCTGTCCATACTCTCTTTCGGTGTCTGCACATAAAGAGCGACAAAAGTCGTATTATACCGTGTTGCCAGACGTGCCGCTTTCCTGATAATCCTTCTGGGTGTCTTCTCATGACTACTGATACAAGCCATAAATTTCTCATGCCTGATGCCGACTGCAACACCCATCACCACTTCGTTCTCCACTTTCTTCTCCACCCGAAGCGCCACTTCTTTCAGGGCCAGTTCGCGCAATTGAAGAATATTCTCGGTCCGGAAGAAATTATCCAATGCCGTCTGAATCTTTTCCGGACGGTATATCTTTCCTGCTTTCAGACGTGAGATCAACTCTTCCGCTGTCAGGTCGATATTCACAACCTCGTCTGCTTCCTGAAGCACGCTGTCCGGGACCCGTTCTTTCACTTCAATTCCCGTGATCTCCTGTACTTCTTCATTCACACTTTCAATATGCTGGATATTGATAGCAGAAATCACATTAATCCCCTCATCCAACAGAGTCATCACATCCTGCCAACGCTTCTCATTCAGACTGCCTTCCACATTGGTATGTGCCAGTTCGTCCACAATCACAATCTCAGGATGAATACGGATTATTGTATCCACGTCCATTTCCTCCAACTCCTTTCCTTTATAGAAAATTTTACGTCGGGGGATAACAGGCAATCCTTCCATCAGTGCCTCCGTTCCCGCACGTCCGTGAGTCTCAATATAGCCGATTTGTACATCCACTCCGTTGTCCAGTAATTCATGGGCCTCCTGAAGCATACGATATGATTTACCTACACCGGCTATCATGCCGATATATACTTTGAATTTGCCTCGGTGAGACTTCTTGATCAGATCCAAAAAATGTTGTACACTCTGTTCTCTATCCATATCCATTTATTTAATTCCTGTTTATAAACTATTTCAACCCGTAATAATCATCACGATCACCACGGGTCTCTGTATAATAAAAATTCATGAGTTTATATCTATGGCCTTAAAGTTACGCCAAAAACCAAGAAAGCATCTTCAACACATGGATTCCATATAGCCTGTGCAAATATCGGCAATGAAAACTTATCATTAATTTTTATCTCTGCCATTCCTTTTAATGCTATATTAGTCACGGCGAAACCACTATTCGTGTATATACTCTCCGCCTTATACGGCACTGCGCCACAAGTTACATTTAAATCGACATTTTTCACACTGAAAGGATAATTAAGTTCCAGATAGGATGAATAATTTTGTTTTAGTTCTCCGCTATCATTCAGTTTCTTGTCTTTTCCGGCAAACATCGTATACCATGCCACGGACAAAGGAAACTTCTCTACGGGCAGCGTATAAGATAATCCCGCTTCAAAATGATGTCCCGTTTCATGACTTTTAAAATTAAAATACTTGTATGCTCCTTCACCTTCCCACCACAGGTCGGCAACAGTCAGCGTAGGGCCTGCTTCACCCAACTTATAGGCAAGAGTCAGATCCAGTTCCTTGTTGCCTCCACTGAAATTAGTAGATCCCCATGCGGTAACAGAAAAGTTTCCGATCCCAAAACCTAGTGTGGGCTGAAAAGCTGCACCTCCCCCCTGATACATACCACGCCAGACATAGGAACTGACCACATCGCCCTGCACTGTAAATTCCTGTGCTTTTACCTCTGTTATACTCAATGCGCATACGACTGCTGCAACCAATGATCCCAAAACAATCTTCTTACTAAAAAAAGTCTTCATATTTATCTTTTTTATTTTATGTTTCTAAAAAAGAGCAGCGCCCTGCCCAGCCCTGTTTATCTGAACCGCAATAAATAACTAAAACGATTCGGACAGGAACGCTGCCCACTACTGTTTGATTATTTATTCTCTTCCAGTGCTATATTCAGTTTCAGCACATTAATCTTCTCCGTTCCGAAAAGTCCCAGAAAAGGTTTCTCCACACTTTTATCAACGATTTCCTTTACCTGATTCTCCGTCAGTCCACGCGCCTGTGCCACTCTCTTTACCTGCACGTACGCACATTGTGGAGTAATATTCGGATCGAGACCGGAAGCACTTGCTGTTACCATCTCCGCCGGAACTTCTTTACGGCTCAGATAAGGGTGATGTACCAGAAAAGTGTCGATACGTGCTTCGACTTCAGCCAGATATTCAGGATTCGTAGGTCCTTTGTTACTACCGGAAGAGCTGGTGGCATCATAGCCGTCTCCGGCACACGAAGGACGTCCCCAGAAATAAATGTCTTTCGTAAACATCTGACCTACATTAGCCGCACCTACCACTTTTCCATCCAGTGTGGCTACTTCAGCATTTCCCTTATTAGGACCTGCAACCTGTGCAAACAACCACAAAACAAGAATATAGAACACGGAAAAAAAGACACAGAAAACGAGAGTTATCTTTAGTGATTTAAATAAAGTTTTCATCGCTATTGTTTTTTAATTAAAAGAATAAACCTACTAATAAATCGATCAACTTGATTCCGATAAAAGGAGCAATCACACCGCCCACCCCATAAATCAACAGATTCCGGCGAAGTAAGGCACTTGCACCTATCGGCTTGTACTGAACGCCACGCAAAGCCAATGGAATCAGAATCGGAATAATAATGGCATTGAAGATGACTGCCGAAAGAATCGCACTTTCAGGACTATGCAACTGCATAATATTCAGTGCTGCCAATTCGGGAATAGCCACCATAAACAAAGCAGGAACAATGGCAAAATACTTAGCCACATCGTTGGCAATAGAGAAAGTAGTCAGTGTACCACGAGTCATCAGCAACTGTTTACCGATTTCCACAATCTCAATCAGTTTCGTTGGATCATTATCCAGATCGACCATATTACCGGCCTCTTTCGCAGCCTGTGTACCACTATTCATTGCCACTCCGACATTTGCCTGAGCCAAAGCAGGAGCATCATTGGTTCCATCCCCCATCATTGCCACCAGTTTACCGGACTGCTGCTCCTTCTTGATATATTCCATTTTATCTTCCGGCTTGGCTTCGGCAATAAAATCATCCACACCTGCCTTCTCTGCAATATATTTGGCAGTCAGCGGATTATCGCCGGTCACCATAACCGTTTTCACTCCCATCTTGCGCAAGCGTTCGAAACGTTCCTGAATGCCCGGCTTGATGATATCCTGCAATTCAATCACTCCCGTCACTTTCTGGTTTACACATACCACCAAGGGCGTACCACCATTGCTTGAAATAGCAGCAATCACCTCTTCCACCTCTTTCGGAAATTTATTTCCGGCACTTTCCACTATCTTACGGATAGCATCAAAAGCTCCTTTACGAATCTGAGTTCCATCCGGCAGATCAACGCCCGAACACTTGGTTTCGGCTGTAAACTTAATCATCCGCGCACCGGTCGTATTCAAGCTGCGCATACGGATGCCCGATTCACGTCCCAGTTCTACGATTGATTTGCCTTCCGGAGTTTCATCGGACAGAGAGGAAAGCAGACAGTTTTCTACAAAAGCGTGCAGATCAATGCCCGGCGCAGTGTGAAAATGGGTAGCTTTACGATTACCGATGGTGATAGTTCCGGTCTTATCCAGCAACAAGGTATCAATATCGCCGGCAGTTTCCACTGCCTTGCCCGATTTTGTTATCACATTCGCACGTAGTGCACGGTCCATACCGGCAATACCGATAGCAGAAAGAAGTCCTCCGATTGTTGTCGGAATCAGGCATACAAACAAAGAAATAAGTGAAGCAATGGTAATGACAGTATTGCTGTAATCGGCAAACGGTTTTAACGTCACACACACAATGACAAAGACAAGTGTAAAACCGGCCAGCAGAATAGTCAGTGCTATCTCATTCGGAGTTTTCTGACGAGACGCACCTTCTACCAGCGCAATCATTTTATCCAGAAAACTTTCTCCCGGCTGAGTGGTCACCATTACTTTTATATGATCTGACAATACTTTCGTACCGCCTGTCACCGAACTCTTATCACCACCTGCTTCCCTAATTACCGGAGCAGACTCCCCTGTAATCGCACTTTCATCGATAGAAGCCAGTCCTTCGATTATTTCACCATCGGACGGAATCACATCTCCGGCTTCACAAACAAACACGTCTCCTTTCTTTAATTGCGAAGAACTGACAGTCACTATTTTATTGCCTTCTACCTTTTTGGCAGGTGTCTCCTCACGTGTTTTACGCAGACTATCGGCTTGCGCCTTTCCCCGTGCTTCGGCAATAGCTTCGGCAAAATTGGCAAACAACAGTGTGATAAACAGAATGATAAACACAGCTATGTTGTAAGCAAACGAACCTTGTGAAGGGTTTATGATGGAGTAAAGTGTCACAAACAACATGACCACCGTAGCCACTTCGACCGTATACATGATCGGGTTCTTTATCATCAGACGTGGATTTAACTTCACGAATGACTGTTTCAAGCTTTCTATAACTTGCTCCTTTTGAAACAAAGAAGCTGATTTCATATTTTTCATATCTCTCTAATTCAGAATTACAAACTTAAATGTTCGGCGATTGTACTTAAAGCATGTACCGGGAAGAATGACAGAGCAGCAATAATAAAGATTACGACAAATGTCATTATACCGAAAGTCAGCGTATCAGTCTTCAATGTTCCGGCACTCTCGGGAATAAACTTCTTCTGAGCCAGCAGACCGGCAATGGCAACCTGTCCGATTATAGGAAGGAAACGACTAAGTATAAGCACAATACCACATGTCCAGTTCCAGAAATAAGTATTATCGCCCAGTCCTTCAAAACCTGAACCATTGTTAGCGGCAGAAGACGTATACTCATAGAGTTGTTCACTCAAGCCATGGAATCCGAGATTATTCAGCCATCCACCCTCACTTTCTACAAAGTCCGGATGATGTGTATATATATAACTTGAGATAGCAGTAAACACCAATATGACGAACGGATGCAACAATGCTACGATCGTAGCTATCTTCATTTCACGGGCTTCTACTTTCTTGCCCAGAAACTCCGGTGTACGCCCTACCATCAAACCACTAATAAATACCGCGATAATAATAAATGTATAATAGTTCATCCAGCCTACACCGACACCACCAAACCAAGTATTAATCTGCATATTCAGCATCTCCATCATACCAGACAACGGCATAGTAGAATCATGCATACCATTCACTGAACCGTTGGAAGTAACAGTAGTCACAATACTCCAGAGGGCTGTAGCTCCGGCACCCAAACGAACCTCTTTACCTTCCATCGCGCCATTATCCTGCGCAATTCCCAATGCATCGATACGGGGATTTCCGCCCATCTCCTGACTGACATTGATGCAGACACCCACCAAAAAGGCGAAAAGCATCACACCGAAAATACTATAAGCCAGTTTCTTCCTGCGAGTATAGAACCCTAATGCCAATGCCATTGCCATCGGAATAATCAAGATAGACCAGCATTCCACCATATTGGTAAGATAAGTAGGGTTTTCCAACGGATGAGAAGAGTTCACGCCAAAGTAACCGCCACCATTTGTACCTAATTGTTTGATAGGTACAATTGCAGCCGTAGGTCCTTGAGAAACCATCTGCTCCTGTCCTTCAAGAGTAGTCACCTGCATCTTTCCGTCAAATCCCATCGGGGTTCCCTGAAGAATCAGGATGAAACCTACAATCAAAGAAAGCGGCAGCAGGATACGGGTACAACTCAATACCAGAAAATGCCAGAAGTTACCGATTGTTTTTGTTGTCTTTGCAGCCATGCTTTTCATAATACCGGCCATAGCAGCCATACCGGTTGCAGCGGTAATAAACTGGAAGAGCATAATGACAAACAGCTGTGTGAAATAAGTCAATCCGCTTTCGCCGCTATAGTGCTGTAAATTACAGTTGACCATAAAACTGATACAGGTATTGAAAGCCTGATCCGGTGTCTGCGGCCCGTTACCGTCTGGATTCAAAGGCAACCATCCCTGCGAAACCAATAATACCATTCCCCAGAAAAACCAGAAAGCATTCAAAATCAGTAATGCTTTCAGGAACTGTTTCCAGTTCATTTCTTCCTTGGGATCAATTCCGCATACTTTATAAATGATTCTTTCAACAGGAACCATAAAATCCGACCAGGTTTTCTCTCCTTTATAAACCCTGGCAATATATTTTCCCAGTGGATAAGCCAGAATCACCATCAAAGCGATCTGTGCAACCACACCTAAAATTTCTGTATTCATACTTTTACCTTAAACTGTATAACTTTAAAACTTCTCGGGTCTGATGAGTACATACATCAAATAACCGAAGATTGCAATACCTAATACAAATAATGCTGTGTACATAATTCCTTCTCCTTCTTTTTAGATCTCTTCAAACCAGTCTACACATTTCCAAAACAGCCAGAAGCAGGCAAAGCCGCTTAACAGGCAAAAAATAAATGATAGTGTTACTTCCATGTTTTTTTCGTTTAAATGATTATTTTAAAATTTCTTGGTAGACAGTATGCCAAATGCGTGCCAAAACAATGGAGTAAACAACAATAAGCTGATTGATAGAGCAATACAATAATTCATTCTGCTCATAGGTTCCCATCAGACCCTACCATTTTGAAAAAGCATCCCTATTTTGAAAAGGTTACTGCTTTCCAGACAAAATGTAAGGATCGATTTTCAAAACGAAAGAGTATTCCCATTTTGAAAAGGTGAAATAAACTGGTCATCAAAAGATAACACACTGATAATAAACGCTTAATGGATAAAAGAGGCTAATTGGTATATACTTTGCCCTTCAGCAGGTATGAAACTATATATTATATCAAACAGATTACCCGTAAAGGTTGCCAACCCGAATGGCACATTCGTCTTTTCACGCAGTGAAGGCGGAGTGACAACGGGATTAGATTCTCTTGAGACATCTTATGAGAAGCATTGGATAGGATGGCCCGGAATATGCGTTAATAAGGAAAAAGACAAACAGGAAATCAACGAAAAACTGCTGGAACTGAATTTCCATCCGGTCTTTTTATCAGAGGCACACATCAGAAACTACTACGAAGGATACAGTAACAGTACTATCTGGCCTATGTGCCATTACTTTTATGCTTATACCTTATATAAGAAGTGTTTCTGGCAGTCTTATCAAGTAGTCAATCAACTTTTCTGTGATGAGATTTGCCGCTTGATACGTCCCGGAGACAAAGTGTGGATTCAAGATTATCAGCTGATGTTACTCCCCGGTATGCTAAGAAAAGTATATCCGGAACTCTGTATCGGCTATTTCCATCACATCCCCTTTCCTTCTTACGAACTTTTCCATATCCTTCCGGAACGTGCCGAAATACTGAAAGGATTGCTGGGAGCGGACTTTATCGCTTTCCATACCCACGACTATATGCGTCACTTTATCAGTGCCGTAGAGCGGGTACTGCACATCGACTTCAAACTGGACGAAATACAAATTGGTAACCGGGTAGTAAGGGTAGATGCTCTGCCCATGGGAATCAACTATGAGCTCTATCACAATGCCTCCCAAAATCCTGTAGTGCGGCAAGCCATCGACCGCAACCGGACCCTTTTCGGTAACCACAAATTAATCTTATCCGTAGACCGGCTGGACTATAGCAAAGGAATCCTCCACCGGCTGCATGGCTTTTCCAGTTTTCTCGAACATCATCCAGAGTATCATGGAAAAGTAACATTGGCAATGGTAATCGTTCCTTCCCGCGATCACGTAGGAAGTTATGCAGAGCTGAAAACGAAGATAGATGAAGAAATAGGTTCTGTCAACGGGCGCTACTCCACGATGAACTGGACTCCCGTCTGTTACTTCTATCATGGCTTTTCATTAGAAGAACTTACTGCCATGTATTATGTAGCCGATATTGCCCTGGTAACTCCCTTACGCGACGGCATGAATCTGGTAGCCAAAGAATATGTAGCTTCCAAATGCGATAACACTGGTGTACTTATCCTCAGTGAAATGGCAGGAGCCGCAGTAGAGATGACAGATGCTATTCAAATCAACCCGAATGATTCGGGACAAATAGAGAATGCTATCTGCCAGGCCCTGGAAATGCCGGCAGAGGAACAAAAGTTACGTTTGCAGCGTATGCAGAAGATATTGTCCGTACAAACAGTCAATAAATGGGCTGCCGACTTTGTAAATGGCCTGGACATGACTTGTATGAAGAACGATTCGTTACGGAAAAAACGTATCACTGCAGCAACCATTGCGCAAATCAAGCTGAAATACAATCAGGCAAAACAACGCCTGATCTTACTGGATTACGACGGAACACTGGCAGCGCTCAAGACACGCCCCGAGGATGCGAAACCGACTCCCGAACTTATTTCTATTTTACAGCAGATGACTGCTGATCCCTCCAACCATATTGTCATCAATAGTGGCCGGGATCATTTTACATTAGAGAAATGGCTCGGTTCGCTCCCTATCTGCATGGCAGCCGAACATGGAGCTTTCTATAAGGAAAATGGTGTATGGCACAAAAATATAAAGAAATTGGAATGGAGCACCGGACTTCAGTCCATCCTGCAAATGTTTGTGGACAAAACTCCCCGTTCGCGACTGGAAGTAAAAGAGACGGCACTGGCATGGCATTACCGCGAAAGTGATGCCTGGTTGGGAACTTTGAGAGCACAACAGCTGGTCAATGCACTAATTTCCATTTGTACCAGACAAAAGTTACAAATCCTGCAGGGGAACAAGGTCATTGAAATCAAATCGCCAGACTACAACAAAGGATCGGAAGTAAACCGGTTGTTATCCAACAAGCGCTACGACTTTGTGATAGCAATGGGAGACGATACGACAGATGATGATATGTTTCAGGCTTTGCCCTTAAATGCCGTTACTGTCAAAGTAGGCAGTATTTCGGAAATAGCCAATTACAATTTACCGTCTCAGACCGATGTACTTCCTTTCCTGCAAGCCATTATAGGCAGACAAAAGGGAAGCGGTATCAATACTAACAGCACGGTGAAAAAACGGCTTGCCTCCGCTCTCGACTTCTTCAAGGATTTATTGAAAACTAAATAAAACAACCGTTATGAATACTCTGAATTATGGTATAACAGGCAACTGCCGTACGGCAGCCCTTATTTCCGAAACAGGAAATATCGAATGGTTATGCTTTCCCGATTTCGACTCCCCTTCCATCTTCGCGAGTCTGCTCGATCGCGAAAAAGGAGGAAGCTTCGGGTTCGAGGTATCCGATGATTACCGGATTACTCAAAGCTATGTACCTCATACTAATATTCTTTCTACACAGTTCTCCTCCAGAGAAGGAGAATTCGTTGTTCTCGATTATATGCCCTGCTATCGTTCCAAGGACGGTACAGGCCACTATCTGCCGGCAGAACTATATCGCTATATACATTGGCTGAAAGGGAAGCCCCGATTCAAAGTGAATTATCAACCGGCTCCTGACTATGCACGAGGCAAAGTGATTCTCAACATCACCTCTCAGTATATAGAAACATATTGTTCTTCCGAGAATAAAGACAGACAATATCTATATGCCTCCCTGCCATTGCAGGATATTGCCGGAAAAAAAGAGATAATACTTGAGAAGGATGAATTCCTGTTACTCTCTTATAATGAGAAAGTAATTCCGATCGACATTGAACGGGAGAAAATCGAATATTGCCGTACCCTTGTATACTGGTTAAACTGGACAAACCGGGGGAAAAAATACACCTTATACAATGATGTGATTGAACGCAGCCTGTTGGTGCTGAAACTTATGTCATATTATAATGGGGCAGTACTTGCTGCAATAACAACCAGCTTACCGGAGTCGGTTGGTGACGTACGAAACTGGGATTATCGCTTTTGCTGGCTCCGAGATGCATCTATGGCCATTGAAACGATGTTTCAGACAGGACATACCGGTGCAGCCAAACGTTTTATGAAATTCATTCAGGCAACTTTCGTAGCCAAGCACGACTACCAGATAATGTATGGCATCCGCAGCGAGCGTAAATTAACAGAAGTGATGCTTAACCATCTGTCCGGCTACAAGAACTCCGTACCTGTGAGAATAGGCAATGATGCCTACCACCAAAAGCAAAATGACTCCTTCGGGTATCTGATGGACTTAATTTATCAATATTACCGACTGATGCCCGGCACTCTGGATGAAATAGAAGATATGTGGGAAGTGGTGAAAAGTATTCTGGCAACTGTAATAGAGAACTGGCAAAAGCCTGATAAAGGCATCTGGGAAATCAGAGGAGAGAAACAACATTTTGTATCTTCGAAAATAATGTGCTGGGTAGCTTTAGATCGTGGAGCAAAAATCGCAGGTATGCTGAATAAATATAACTACAGCGAACGCTGGCAACAGGAAGCAGACAAAATCAGAAAAGACGTGATGCAGCACGGCTGGAACGAGAAGCTCCAGAGCTTCACACAGACTTATGACAATCAAGCTATGGACTCTTCTTTATTGTTAATGGAACCTTATGGATTTATTGAAGCAGATGACATTCGCTACCATAAAACAGTAGAGTCCGTAAAGAATGCACTTTTCCACAAAGGGCTGATGTATCGCTATAATAATGAAGATGATTTCGGTTTACCCACTTCCGCCTTTACTATTTGCACATTCTGGCTTGTACGAGCCTTGTTCGTCACCGGAAAGAAGGAAGAAGCACGGTGTTTGTTCGATGAAGTATTGAAATATTCCAATCATCTGGGATTATTCAGTGAAGATATTGATTTCGACACAAAAGAGCAATTAGGAAACTTTCCACAAGCCTATTCACATCTGGCATTAGTGAATACTGCTATTTTATTTGCGGAAGAAGAGAAAAGACTGGCTTTTATCCGCCCTTAATTTAAATCCTGTTTCTTCTAAAGAAGCGTTGAAGAAAGCAATGAAATCATTTCCTAAGGTATCAAAAACAAGAAAGCCCTCCAGGTATTTCTACCGGAAGGGCTTCTTTAAAAACGGCGGCTACCTACT
>PPYE01585765.1_pt1 | contig 12962 bp, 12 predicted proteins | sample 1559881 | NCBI WGS metagenome assembly PPYE01 (sample SAMN08240022, study PRJNA423297) | Human gut metagenome, whole genome shotgun sequencing project.
GTTTTGTTCTTGCTGATACACTCATGGAGATGCTGTTAATAATATTAAATAGTGTAATTATCCCAATAATAGCCAAAAATCCATAACAAACAATCCGTGATGCCCAATAAGTGGCATTATTTGTCCGATTGCTTTCCCGTTGGTCGGTAATGACAATATCATCGTTTTCGAGGTTTCTTATCTGTGCTACTGTTTCATCTGTAGCATCCTTCCCCAGTTGAACCCCAATCAAACCATATTTTTCTTCCCCCATCAGGCGGTCAAATGTTTCCTGTGAACAGATTACAATCAGATCGTCGCCAAACAATCCTTGTGACAACGCGCAGGAAATCTCAACCTCTGTGCCTGCAATCTGAATGGTATCACCGACTTTTAAGGAACTGTTTTTGTTAAAGACTGTCGCGACTTTATTGCTGTCTCCATAGACTTCATCCAAAGTTCCTTGTGCAATACTTCCTTTCGCATAATCCAACAGTGTATCATCATAGGAAACAATATTGATATGGTCGATTCCTTTCCTTGAGGATGTAGCGGGAATATTGCCTATATAGCTGCTGCCATAAGCATTCTCAACACCATTTATTTCTTTGATCTGATCAACCAAATCGCGGTCAAGAATCATTTCATTGCTATAACTGGCTAATGCAAGATCCGCTGATGTAACACTTAGTGATGGTATCAGAAGCCGCGCCATATCCATCACAACCGAAAAAGAAAGAAACAGAATAATGGTGAGTGCAAAGGATGCCGTCATTAAACACCAGCTTTTCTTTGATGCTACTGCATGATGAATGCCCAATGCACAGTCGATTTTTCCAAAGCCTGTCTTTGCGGCATGTCGGACAGAAGATGTATTTTCTGAATTACCGGAAACCGCAGACATCGGAGAGACTTTAGCAGCTCGTTTTGCCGGGGACTGTGCCGCCAAAAGTACAGTTACCATTCCAACCACCACTCCACTGAGCAATCCAACAGTGCTAATCTTAAATACCGGTGTTGTGGCAAACTCTCCACCAATGCCGTAGTGGAGCACCCCACAGATTCCCCAACTGACAAGTGTACCCATAATTACCCCTGCAGGCACCGCTGTTTTACACCAATTCAGAGCTTCCAAACGCACAAACCGGATGACTTGCTGGCGGCTTGCACCAATACAGCGCATCATGCCAAAGAACTGCGTTCGTCTGGCTACATTGCTGTTCATACTGCCAGAGATCATCAGTACACCTGCCAGGAGCACCAGGACAAACAAGACCGCTGCAATTCCGTAAAAATTTTTCAGAGATTCATTGCCGCTTTGCCCGGCCATACCCATAACTCCAGTGTTTTCAGAGATACTCCCCTCTGATAACTGATACTGTGACTGAAGTTCTGTTATCGCTTTCGTTGCTTTCGCCGCATCCTCAAACTGCACGTAATAGGCTGGTTCATTGTCTGTAATTTCATTTTGCTCCATAAGTGAGGTAAACGCAGCCCGCGTCATATATACGCCTACTAAGTAAGTTTGATTTTCATAATAGCCCTTATCATCCGTGCCAAAACCAGATATAGTAAAAGCTGCATCTCCTGCAGGAGTATGCAAAGTGATACTGTCTCCGATCTGCACTCCAAAAGCCGTTGCTGCATTGGGGCTGAGCAACACTTCCTGATTACCCTGCGGAAAAGTCCCCTCAGTAATTCCATCTGAAATTTCATTCATATATATTTCTTCTGTGCCATATAAGACAGCCCTTTTTTCATTGATACGATACGGCAATTCTCCGTCAAAGTTAAACACAGAAGAAGCTCCTATGGCAGTAACGTCCGGACGCTCGCTGATTTCCTCTGCTATGCCCCGTGAAACATTTTCCAGTTTGATATGCCAGTTCCCATGCTTGCTCAGCATAAAGCTGCTTTCCGTCCGGATCATCATGTCTGTAACGCTAAAGATTGCTGTCACTAAAAACACTGCACATACAATACATAGAATCGTCATACGGTTCTGCCGCCTGCGGATCTTTGCAGAAATCGGAATAAGGCTTAAATAACTTCTCATTCACGGCACCTCCCCAAATCGGTTAGTACACCGTCTGATACGTTGAGCACCCGGTCAGCGGCCTGTGCAATGCTCCGGTTATGCGTAATCATGATAATCGTCTGTTGGTATTTCTTTGACGTCTCTTTCAGCAGGGCAATCACCTCCCTGCTGTTCTGGGAGTCCAGGTTGCCAGTCGGCTCATCAGCAAGGATCAGGGAGGGCCGTGTGATCAGTGCACGTCCGATTGCCACCCTCTGCTGCTGACCGCCAGATAACTGGCTCGGCAGATGGTTCCGGCGCTCCTTTAAATTCAACACTTCAAGCAGCTCTTCCAGATATTTTCTATTTGGTTTCTGGTAATCCAAAAGCACAGGGAAAATCATGTTCTGCTCCACGGTCAGTTCCGGGATCAGATTGAATGCCTGGAAGATAAATCCGATACTCCTCCGTCTGAACACAGTAAGTTTGCTGTCCTTCATGGAAAAAATGTCCTTGCCGTCAATCAGCACTTTCCCAGTTGTAGGCGTATCCAACGCACCGATCATGTTAAGGAGTGTACTTTTTCCAGATCCGGATTCGCCCACGATAGCCACATATTCACCCTTTGGAACCGAAAAGCTGACTTTCTTTAGGGCATGTACAGCTGTTTCGCCGTCGCCATAAGTTTTTGAGATTGATTTTACTTCTAATAAATCCATACGTTAAGCACCTCTTTTTTTATTTTTCTACTAAAGGATATCAGCCGAACCTTACTGTAATATTACAATAAGGCTACAATTTTGTAGGAATTAAAAAATTCAGGATGAATGTGGTGCCAACCCCCAATTCACTATCTACCTCGATCATACCGTTATGTGCTTCCACTATCATTTTTGTAAGAGGAAGCCCAAGACCGATTCCCTGTTTATCTTTTGAAAACCGGCTTCGGTAAAACCGCTTGAGAATATGATGCAGATCCTCCGGGTGTATACCGCTGCCACTATCCTTTATCGTGATCTGAACCATGGATGCAGACTGTTTCCACTCAATTTGAATCAAATCCCCTCTCTCTGTATGATCAAAGGCATTTTTCACGATATTTTCCAGGGCCTCTATCATCCAGTCACGATCGCAAAGCAGTGAAATATGCTCATCCCCGGACAAATCCAGTTCCTTCTCCTCCTGCTTTACACGGTATGCAAAGTGCATTTCAACCTCCCCCATCATATCCGCCACATTCTCGAAAGCCTTTTCAAACACAATGGAACCCGCATCCAACTTCGTGATCTTCAATAGGTTCTGCACCAGAGTTTCAACCCGGTCAAGTTCCTTTTCCGATCGTCTAGCAAACTCCAGAAGTTCCGGCAGTTCTTCCGTTTCCCCTTGCAGAAGTCCATTGTAAATATTCAGTGCCGCAAGGGGAGTTTTCAACTGATGGGAAATATCCGATATGGTATTCTTCAAAAATTGCTTCGATTTTCTCTCATTTTCAGCGTATGCATTCAAAATGGCAGCCAACGTATTCACTTCATGAAACAGCCTATACATTTCCCCTTCTTCATCACATACAATCCGCGCCTCCCAATTGCCGGAAATATATTCTGTAATTTGCATTACCGCATTTTCCATGATTTCATCCTGTTCCCTAAAATATCCATAGCAGGCCGCCAAGATTACCATGCACATGACCAGGGCACACAGCAGAATATAAAATTCCGCATTGCTAATTTCAAAAAACAGGAAAGCCGCAGATAACAGGGTAAATATCAATATGCAGATTAAAATTTTATAAAACAGAGACTTAATTTTGTTATTTACCAATATTCTCATGATGCGCCTTAATCCTCCGCAGTCCATTTATACCCCATGCGGCGAACCGTTACGATTCGTTTCGGATTTCCTGGATCATCTTCAATTTTTGTCCTCAATCTGCGTATATACACCGTAAGAGAATTGTTATCTATATAATTTTCATCACAATCCCACAGCCTGTTTAAAATCTGTTCAGTGGAAAGCACCTGATCGGGATTTTCCATAAACAGGCACAGCAGCCTATATTCGTTTGCCGTTAAATCCACCTGCTTATTATTTTTATATACTTCGCTTTTCAGGAGACGGATCGTAATCCCATTGGAACTCAATTCTGTGTCTGCCTGGTTAAAATTATCGCTTCTACGAAGCAGTGCATTGATCCGTGACATAAAGATGGCAAGCTTGAACGGTTTCGTGATATAATCGTCCCCACCGATGTCAAGCCCCATAATAATATCCGTTTCTTCATCCATAGCGGTTAGGAACATAATAGGCACCTTCGATGTCTGCCGTATCCTTCTGCATATGTCAAATCCAGAACCATCTGGCAGAGATACGTCCAAAATTACCAGATCGTATTTCCCATCTTCCCATAACCTGTCCGTTTCACTGCTGGTGTGTGCAATATCAAGTAAATATCCCTGCTTTTTTACAGCAAAAGACAGACCGTTTATCAAACTCAGGTCATCCTCGACCAACAAAATTCGTTTCATTTATTTTCACCATCCTTTTTTATTCATTCCCTTAGTTTCCTCACAAATGAACCCTGTAGCTCTTTTATAGTTTTCCCATCAGCCTACTGTCTTATTTTACCCCTACAAGCATATTATCTCAACTTTATCATCAGCAATCTAAAAGAGCCGATAGACGCATCTGTTTCCAGATGCCTGCCACCAACTCTTATTTGCCCTTTTTAATTCTCTATAATATCTGCCAGATTTTCATCTGTTTTTTCTACCCAAAACGCTTTTACCATTTTAGCATTAAAACGGTCTTCACATGTCAAGCGACTGCTCATTATTGACATCTGGCGATTCCATTGCCAAGATTTGGACTTCTGCCAGGGAAGCAGTATGGCATATTTCAATTACTGCCGCAATCTCTGTCACATCGACAGATTTCCCTTTCAGCCTTGCACATAAAAGTGTCAAAAGCGGCCGAACCTGCTTACCTCTTGCTTTCAATACCCAATCCAACATTTTCTGCATGGACTCACTGTTTGACCGGCATAATCGTTCTATATGTGTATTTATCATTTGCAGTTCTGTATTAATTTCTGGCATATCTATCATAAAGTTCCTCCTCATCCGGCAATATTGGTTCTTTCTGTGCTTGCAGTTCATTTTTATCTGTTACCACCATATACATTTTATGAAAGTATACCATCCATACCTTACTGTAATATTACTGTAGGGCTACAATTTTGTAGGAATTGAAAAATCCGTGATAAATGTAATGGAGTGTCATTTTCCATATCAGTAACCGTCAAATATGATTGTGTATGGAAAAACCGCTAACTTCCTGTTATTCTTGAAAGTTAGCGGTTATCGACATATTTTTTGTATGATTGGATCCCATGGTAGATAGTCTTCCAAGTATTCTGGATACTGCATAAATGCAGATTCCCAGTAATAATAACTCTTAAGTTCAACACCGTTTACTTCGCATTCGGCTGCATTCGCCAGAAAACGCTTTCCTGCCATTCGTAATTAAATTGATACAATTTAAAAATAGAAGCTATCGTTTTATGAGCATGCGAAAACGCCAATGGTTAGGGCGTTTTTCGTAGTACTCATTCTCTCTACCAGGCAATCTGGAAATCAGCTAAAAAATCCTAACACAACGGAAACTATCATAATGACAATAAGAATATATACTGTATAGTCCCGTTCCTCAATTCTGTTATTTGAATGTAATTTTACAATTCTCAGCTTTGCAATCAGTCTAAAACAAAGATAGCCTACCATTGTTCCGATTACATTTGTAAGAATGTCATCTATATCTGTTGCCCGGTATAATGTAAATAGCTGAATAATTTCAATAAAAAGGGATAATCCAAAACCAATAAATAAAGTATTTCTCGCACGCTCAAATGTTTTACATATAAGCGGACACAGAAAGCCTAACGGGATAAAAAGGAAAATATTCAAAATAAAACTCAAACTAAATCCGTCACTGAAAGGAATAAGGTTTATATTTGGATTAAAAAACGCTTCTCCCAACCTTGACAGTCTTTTATATTCACTAAGTGTTGGAATACCTACGATATGTGTCAACATTACACATAAGTAGTAATACATTACCAATGACAGAATAGATGTTCTAACTTTAGGGATACTGCTGTCTTTTCTAAAAATTACAACTAATAAAATACCGATAAAGATAATCCCCAACAAAAAAATGGGTTTAATCAACAATAAGTCTATGATAGTGTCGAACAACCCAATTTGAATTTCGACACTTGATTGACTACTTGAAACAACATCCATATGCAAAATCCTCCTACTCTGAATTATTTCCTGTGAACAGAATATCGGATAAATCTTAAAATCCTCCTGCTAAAATTCTTAAAAAGTAATAAATAGTTTACCCAGATGGCTCTCTAGTATTCTATGTTCAGTTATCCTCCGGCCTTTCTCCAGGTTTTAGAATTGCAGACTATTCATTTTGACAAAAAAGCATACCGTCATATCAAAAAAAACTCTACCAGCCATACCCCTTACCCTTTTGCACGTTTCCTAACATTTTAATCCCTGAAGGATGACGCATCTCCAATCTCTGTACACACGATTCACATGTCACCGTTTCTGCAAAAACGTTCAAACCGTCTGATGCGTCTATCCACATCGCGCTGCAGTGCTTTTGTCAAGCGCACGTCCGGCTCATACCAGATATTTTTTATATCCAGCTTTACTTGCTTTTTATCATAGGCCATTTCAATCCTGCCCACAAATCTGTCCCCATAGAGAATCGGCAAAACATAGTGACCATATTTACGCTGCTCCTTTGGCGTATAGATTTCCCATTTATACGAAAAATCAAAAACTGCTCCAATAAGCTTTCTATCCCAGAGCAGATTGTCCAGCGGTGCAATAAATTCGCAGCGTTTTTTAATCTGGGGATTTTCCAATGTAAATTCTGCGAGTCCTGCATCCTCCCTGCGGCAATACAACGGCTCCTCAATCTCCTCCACTTCCACTTCAATGATCTTTTCTTCTTTTAACAGCGTCTCGAAAATATCGTTTCTCTGTGCTGCCTTCAGCCCCCGTATGCCCAGCCACCCATCAGAAGCACGGTTCCACAAAAGCCCTACAGAGCCAATACGCTCTGATACCAGCCATTTTCTGTAATCAAAATCCGAAGGAAAAGGCTCCGGTTGATTCAAAAGCTTCGCCGGAATGCATTTTTCAATCAGATCATAATATTTCAGTGTCCCGCTCTTATGATGGATTCCCAGTTCTCCGACAAAATACATATGTTCCAATGCCGCTCTCGACAATTTGGTATCACTCCAATACCAGGAAACCTTTCCCGATATGTCCAGATCTGCACTGCACAGCGGCCCCCGCCGTGCAATTTCCTCACGCACCCGTTCCTGTACTTCCAAAATTTCTGTATGGCTTATTTCCCAGCTCCGGTGAGCCTGCCGTTCACGCCCAAAATATTTCCAATTTTCTATCGGAACAATCGCAAGATTTTTATCAAAATAATCCACCAGCTTCCGGTCAACGTATAAAAGCTCATAAAGCATCGTCTTTTGATAGCCTTTTATTCTGGACTGAAAAACCAGATCCGCATTTCTGCCGCAGACATCCACCGGATCAAACTGAATACATCCTGCCTGACGGACAAAAGAAAGAATTCCTTCTTTTCCAACAAATTTGTAATCTCCCAGCAAGCCATGCTTTAATAACAAAAACTGCCGCGCCTGCTTTTTCGTAAAATAAATTCTGTCCATTAACCCTCCTTCCGCTAACACAGCAAATGCCACACTCCATCCTCATGCTGCTATGACGGATTCTGCCATCATGTTTCCTACTTCTTATTTAGAACCCAATAAGATTTATACTGGCTGCCATCGTGTCCCATCAGTACATGATCCGATTCTTCATACCCCAGTTCCATCAATGCCCGAATACGTTCTTTTGCTGCCGGTACTGCTTTTGTTGCCAGCATCTGACAGGAAAACATAGCAAACGCCGATGTGCCTATCTGCTGTAAAATCTCCTTTATTACGTCCGCCTTTTCATAATCGCTCCGAAGATCCAGCCGCAGCAGCCCACAATCTGTAAAATAATCCTCAGAATCCCTGTGGAATAACTCAACCGTTCCTATAACTTCTTCCTCTTTATGGCTAAAAATACTCCACCTTACAAATCCCCTTCTTTCATACTCCCAAAGCCAGTATCTGACTGCCTCCTTCATCCTCTCCAGGGATGTATAATGGAAGTCATCCCCACCGCAATTGTCACTGTTAAAAAACGGAACCGCCTTCTCGTCCGAATAGACCTTCAGCAGATCCTCGGCATCCCCTTCTGCAACCAGGCGCAGACAATAGTTTCCATCATCAAAAACCGGGCAGTCCTGATACACATCCCCACAATTTCCAATCAACTCGTTCGCAAATCCACTCATCTTTTTATCCTTTCTTTTCCCTGCCGCCATAAGCGCAGAATATTTGTGCTCTACAAAACAACTCCATCATACCATGCTTCTGCGACAGCTATATGTCGTAATTAGATAAAAAATTTTGAGCTGTCCTGATCAGCTCGTTGCGATAAATCTCCGGCGAAATGATTTCCACATGGCTTCCCATGCTCAAAAGCAGCGCTTTCCAAAAACGCTCCCCCGGAGGAACCTGAATCCATATTCTTGCTTTTTCCCCTGACCGTTCTTCAATTCTGCTGTCTGGAAAATATTCTTCCATCAGGCACGTATCTTTTTTATCAAAATCCACCTCCAGTGTTACACAAGTTTCACCATATGCCCTGTCTGACTGCTCCATAAGTTCCTTTACCTCCGGATGTTTTCGATCAGACTTTCCCGGCGTAATCTGAAGTCTGCGTATTCGTGCAACTTTAAAAGTACGGTAAACCTCCTGCGGAACAGACCATGCGAACAAATACCAGGAATACCATTTATACTGCATGGCAAGAGGCTCAACCAGCCGCTGGGTTTCCTTTCCCTGTGCATCCCTGTAAAAGAATTCAACCAATGCATTTGCCTCAATTGCCTGCTCCAGTATTTGATTCCATTTCTGCACCTGTTGATTCTCTCGCGCGATTCCAAAATCAAAAAAGATACTCTGCTCCTGATTCCTGTCCAGAAGCAGATGATACTTTTCAATTAAACCCGCCAGAGTTTCATTTGCATACGAGGTTGCAAGGCTTTCCAGCGCCTGCCGGATCAACTGCTGTTCTTCCTGACGGATATTACAGTTTCTAACCCTATAGGACGGTAAAATGGAATATCCTCCGCTCTTCCCCTGATTAGAATATACAGGAATTCCTGCTTCTGCAATGCTGACCATATCTCTCTGTATCGTTCTGACCGATACATGAAAACGCTCTGCCAAATAACTTGCAGAAACATGGTCATGATTCAGCAAATATATGATAATTTCTAATAAGCGGTCTATTTTCATCACTGCTCTCCCATCTTTTCGCTTCTCTCAGATAAGAATCCGGAATTTGTTCTACATTTCTTATCATAATCAAATCATGTCCTCCATTGAATTCCGACTTTCAGTTCTGCAAATCGGAATTCTGATAAGACATTTTTTATAGCATTTAATAACTGTTATATCTTATCTTCAAAAAGTCCGCAAACCCTTGAAAATGCTAAATTTATAGCAAGTGAGTTTGCCCTTAGACTTTCCCTTGCGTTATATTCTTTTCCCTCATGTTACGGACTTTCATAAGGACAAAAATAAGGGAAAGAAAAACCTGTAACAAATTATAACATGAAATAAATTAGGCGAAAAGAACTGATTGAAATGCTTTCTTAAATTTCTCCAAAAATTCAGTCGGCAAAGAAAGGACAAATAAGATATGAGATTCATATATGCAGAATACAATATGTACCACAACAGTGTTGATATAACCACCTTTGACGGGTATCTTCTTCGGATTGACTGTAATGTAGCAGAAGATGGATTACAGACTACTCCTTGCTCTCAATGTGCTTTAGATGCCTTGGCAATAGACGAACCGCTTGAATATGCACGATTGGCACTTGACGGTAATCTGCAGATGTGGGTAGATGCAGAAGATTCTTTAGAATTGTGGTAACGCCTATAAAGAAAGGTTCAGTTTGTGCCTCTCTTTATTTTTGAATTATATTTCTCGCATTCTGTTTCTAATTTGGGAAAATTCAGACAGCGGTTTCTACCTGTAAATGACTCATTGGAGATGTACTTTTTGTACAAAACATTTGCCTTATTACAAATCACTTCATTGTTGGTCTGACACCATTCTAATTCTTGGGAACACAATCGTTTATAATATTTGATGTTTTCCCGATCTCTCTTAAAAATGGCGGTATCAACAGACTGTAATTGTTCTTCTTCAACAGGTATCATCAGATTAAAGAGTTTTTCATCTTTTTATGCTTTTCCTTTGGGGATGAAAGCGGTATGCAATATTTATGAATACCACAAATAATAACAATTCCAACGAAAACCCTGTTATCTTTTTTCGTTTGCGGTATAAGCCACAAATGAAAATGTCCCACTTTGCCACAAATGAAAATGTCCCGTTTATGCCGAGAAAACTTGATGATAATGAGTTGCCCTTTGGTATGCTGTTGCCCCCAAATGGCTGTTCTTAGCTCTTAAATGTCCATTTGGGCGCAACTGGGTTTCCAAAGGGCTTGGAGGCTCGTCGTCAACAAGGAAATTGGAATAAATGGGACATTTTCATTTGTGGCTGACACCCTTTCAAATATTTTTTATTTGCTTGGTTTATGCATCCTCAAAAATAATGATAAAATTACATATTTCTCCCGACAAGCGAAAATATTCTCTGTTTTATGGGAATACAAAATTTTTAATGTCTGATATAATTTAAATAAAATGGTATACATATAAAATATCGTATTTATGACAGGAGGAATCTTACATATGAGCAAGATATCATTGCGAATTGCCGACCTGCGTAAGAAAAACAGGGTGACGCAACAAGAACTGGCAGATTGTATTGGCGTATCGTTTCAAACGATCAGCAAATGGGAAACAGGATTGAGTATGCCAGACATTACCATTCTTCCATTATTGTCAGATTATTTTTCGGTGTCAACAGACCAGATCTTAGGGTTAAAACCACTTGATGGAGAAATGTATATTCCGGAAAAAACAGCCACAAAGAATTTTTGGAATCAGAAACTGGAATACCTTTTACGAACACGAAAAGGTTATTGGAACGATGATTATGCAAGGTTTCTTATTTCGCAGGTTTGGAAGATTGATAAACCTATTTCTGTATTAGACTGCGGATGTGGATATGGATTTTTAGGATTGTTATTACTTCCATACCTGCCCACAGGAAGCACTTATACAGGAATTGATTTCGCCGAGGACTTAATTAAAGAAGGGGAAACTCTTTTTAATCACCAAAAAATGGAAGCAACTTTTCTTTGCAAAAATGTTTTTGATCATTCAGCCGAAAACCAGTATGATTTTGTAATATGTCAGTCGGTTCTCCGACATTTGGACAATCCGGCAGCATTTATACAGAAAATGATCACCTTTGCAAAACCTGATGGGTATGTGGTCTGTATCGATGCTAACAGGGAATTTGAATGCTGCGGGCTTTACATTGACGGCATGGACTATCAGGAGTTATGCAGACATGACGGGCTGGAAAAAAAGTGGCGGACTGAACTTACAATGCAGGGACGGGATTATGCAGTTGCTATCAGGACTGCACATATGATGCAGAAATTGGGACTCATTGATGTTGATGTGAGGATGAATGACAAAGTAGAGTTTGTTACTACACAGTCTGTAAATTATGATGAAGCAAAAAGCGATTTTATTGCATATAATGATTGGACTTCCGGCATTAGCAATGAGGAGAGAGACAAACTGATCCTCCATTTGCTGACGCATGGCTTGTCCCGTAAAGAAGCCGAGGATTACTGCAATCGAAATATTAGAATTGCGAAATTCTTTTCAGACAATCCCGATGCCGGATACACATTTATGAAAGGACAAATGATTTCTTATGGAAAAAAGGTCGGAAAAAAAGCAGATACTTCTGATTGATATGTATGGTGTTATCATAAAAGAAAGTAAAGGATATTTTATTCCATAGCGCAGCTTACAGCTGCAATCAAACTTTTTACAATCAGCCTCAAACAAAAAGAATCATCCAATCGTTGATGCATGTGCTATAATGCACTTACGGTATCTGTGTACCAATCATCAATCGGGAACTAAATTCCCCAGTAGCATTCATACGAAAGGATGACCCTATGAACACTATATTAGAACAATTCAAAGATAAAATCAATGGTACATTTGCATTTTTTGAGAGAATGATTATCAAAGGATATATCCGCCAGTTCTTTTCAACTTCATATAGCATTTATTGTTTTTTCTTTATGTTCTGCTAAGAGAATATCATATACATTTGAGCATTTTGACAGAAAGGAACATGACCGGCTCACAAAGGCATTTCGTGAGGACTGTTTATTCACAAAAGCCGGAAATGGGTACCTAAGTTCTGATGAATTTCTTTTCCTGTTAGGTTATCCCGATCCAACCGAAACAATGCGGGATTATCTATCCAAAAATAAATGGAAAGACATGCCCCATTAAAAGTTTTCTTACAATAAGGAACCCATTCATGCCTGAAATATTAAAACAGCTTTATGGGATAAATGTCTGTGTATGTAAAGCCTGTGGCGGCCATCTTGGAAAACCATAGCTCCGAATACCACAAAGATGTTAAAAGTATATTCTTTCATACTTTTTTTGAAGCCTCAAAGTTTGAGGTTTTATTGTCGTACCTATTTATCTGGAAATATTTGATTTCTGTAGCTTCTACACAGGAAATCCTGTATAATCATAGGTAAGAACAAAAGATTGAAAGTCCATAGGTAGTGGCTACCGGGACGCTCACTTTGTTCAATTAGGTCAAATCGAAAATGGTGT
>PPYE01311785.1_pt1 | contig 12960 bp, 8 predicted proteins | sample 1559881 | NCBI WGS metagenome assembly PPYE01 (sample SAMN08240022, study PRJNA423297) | Human gut metagenome, whole genome shotgun sequencing project.
AAGAGAAGAAGAAACATGAGGAAGAGATAAAGAGATACGAAGAGGAACAGAAAAGACACGAGGAAGAACAGAAAAAACATGATGAAGAAAATAACAAGCTGCTGGAGATGATTACGGCTCAGGCTGCCGCACTTGAGAAGGCTTTAAAACGAATAGAAGAACTGGAAAGAAAAAATGGTTCTGATTCCATAAAATAAGCCTTCATAGTGTTTGATGGAACCGTATGTTTGCTGCTGAATATTTCATACTATAAATGTGCAGCGAAATATAGGTCTTGATTTTCCTTTTTGAAAAAATGTAAAGAATAGCATCCAGACTCTGCGTTATATGCTATCGGCGCGGGTAGGGATGCTATTTCTTTTAGTTATTAAAAAAGATAATAGAAACAGTTATCAACTAAAAAAATATAAATACAATCCGCTCAGGAACTATGATAAAATCCTTTTGGGGGATGGGATAGTATGCAGAAGAATAAAGTACACAAAATGGAAACAGGGAAGTTTTCCCTGAGAAAGATCATTGATAACAATTTGTTTTTTCTGAAGCTGATTCATAAGGCATCACCATGGTTTTTAAGTTCCTCTGTGGTGATTACGGCTGTGGAAGCATGTGTTGAATTCGTTTCGGATACATTTATGTTGCGCTTTGCGCTGAATGGAATAAATGTGGGCAGACCATTTCGTACGATTGCGACCGTAATGCTTATCTGGATGGCTGTAAGGATTGCGGTAGCGGGTGTGGTGTCTCATTACCGGCAGCGGCTCTATCCTGTCAGACTGACAGATGTAAAGCAGAAGCTCCATACCATGGTTTTTCAAAAGGCGGCGGAGGTGGAGCTGGAATGCTATGAAAATCCGAAGTATTACGACACCTTTGTAAAAGCCATGGGAGAATGCTCCGGCAGGGCGGAAGAAGTAAGCAATGCGCTGCTGAATGTGCTTAGGCAGGGAATCAGTTTCCTGGCCAATTTTGCGCTTATTATATTCATCGATCCGGTGCTGCTTTTATTTGCATTTATTCCTTTGCTGGTCATTCCCCTCCAGTCCAGGGCAAACAGGCTCGGATATCAGAAAGAAATGGAAATGAGGGAAGAAAAGCGCCGTAAGGACTATTCCCGCAGAACCTTTTATCTCTCGGAGTACGCCAAGGAGATGCGGCTTTTCAACATGCCGGAGCTTATGTTGAAAAGATTTCAGGAGTCAGGCGGCAGGATAATTGACATCATAAAAAAATATGGTTTATCCCTGGCTGCTTTAAATTATCTGACCATGGAATGTACGGAAATGCTGGCGGCGCTCAGCGTAACCATATATGCGGTCTGGCGGACTCTGGGGGCCGGAACCATGGGTTACGGTGACTGTATTGTAGTGGTCAATTCCATTGATGTCATTGCCCATACCTTTACCGATTCCGCCGGCATGCTGTTAAAGTTTCAGGAAAATGCTTTTTACATAGAAAATTTACGTACCTTTCTGGATTATGAGCCGACAGTAAAGGGAGGTGTAAGTGTACTGCCCTCCGGAGGGGATATCGTTCTTGAAAATGTATCCTTCCGGTATGACGGCGCTGCAGAGGATTCTCTTAAGCAGCTGAATATGCGGTTTGGGGAAAAAGAAAAAGTGGCGGTGGTGGGCCATAACGGCGCAGGAAAGACGACGCTGGTGAAGCTTTTGCTGCGCCTTTATGACGCACAGGGAACAATTACCTATGGAAACACGGATATCAGGAAATTCCCATTAGGGAAGTACCGGGATATTTTTTCGGTGGTAATGCAGGATTTTCATATTTTTGCACTTCCCGTGGCGGATAATGTAATGCTCCGAAGATGCCGTCCCGGTGAAGAAGAGAGAGTAAGGGAAGCGCTGAAGCAAAGCGGCCTCCTGGAAAAAGTGAGGACGTTCCCGGAGGAAATCCATACGTTTCTGACCAGGGAATTTGATGAAAAAGGCATGCAGCTATCCGGCGGTGAACAGCAGAAGCTTGCCATATCCCACGTGTATTCCGGACAAAACCGGTTTGTTATTCTGGATGAACCCTCCAGCGCGCTGGATCCGATTGCTGAATATGAGATGTATGAGAGTATGATGAAAGCGTGTGAAAACTGCGGAATGATTTTTATCTCCCATCGTCTGTCTTCCGCTGTTATGGCGGATCGGATTTACATGATGGACGGCGGTATGGTAATTGAGGAAGGGACACATGCCGGGCTCATGGACCAAAACGGGAAATATGCGGAAATGTTCAGGAAACAGGCGCAGAATTATGCGGAGGTGGCTGAATGAAGGAGCATATTCGTAAAGAGGGCCGCCGCAATGTCATGAAAAATAATTTCTGGATGTTGAAGCAAGTCTGGAAATGTACGCCGGGCTACGTGGTATGGATGGTCGTAGAAGGCGTTGTGTGGGGGATGAATCATTCCGTAGGCATCATCTATATGCAGCAATTATTTGATGCGCTGGGAGAACATGTCCCTTTTTATTCGGCGGCACGGGTTATTGCGGGTTATGCGGTATATCTCATATTTTTTTATCTGTTTCATCATTGGTATTGGCAGATTTATAATCCGAAAATCCGTGAGAAATTACATATTGCCATGCACACGGACATGTTCAGGCAGGCGGTTGTAATTGACCTTGCCAAATATGATGATCCGGAATTCTATAATGATTTTGTATGGGCGATGGATCAGTCTTTTGAGCATGCAGTGGGACTGATGGAGGATACGGGGAAGCTGATCAACAGGATTATGGCATCCGTTACGCTGACCGGCGTTATGTTTGGTGTGGACAGCACTATGGCGGTAATTATCTTCCTGCTTGCCGCCGCCCGAATAGGCCTTACTCTGATTCAAAATAAAATCAGCCTCAGTTATCGGACTCTTTTGAATCCGCTGGAACGAAAGGAGAGTTATATAGAGCGTGTTTTCAGGCTTCCTGATTATGCAAAGGATCTGAGAGTGACGCACGTAACGGAAAATCTTTTTGATGAATACAGGGATACGGTTGCGCAGAAAAGAAGAATAACGGACAGCTATGGTAAAAGGTTTGCCATTTTGGACTATATTCGCAGCGCTTCGGAAATAGCAGGGGAGAGCGGCCTTATCATTCTGATGCTCTATAAGGTGATGGTTACCGGTGAGGTGGGGCTGGGAGGCTTTGCGGTTGCGGTTAATGCTTCGTGGAAAATGGTATGGTTTTTGCGGGATATGGTAGAGCGGCTGTTAAAATACCATGAACATGGCATGTTTATCGAGAAAATGCGTTGCTTTATGAATTCCAGACCCACAATTATTGGAGGAGCACTGGCCGCACCGGCGTTTGAGTCATTGGAATTCAGGAATGTAAGCTTCAGTTATGGTACGGGAGAAAGGCAAAAAGCGGCGGTTTCGCAGGTGAACCTAAAAATAAGCCGGGGAGAAAAAATCGCAATTGTAGGCTATAACGGAGCAGGTAAGACAACGCTGACAAAGCTGGTAATGCGGTTATACGATCCGGATGAGGGAGAAATATTTTACAACGGCAGAAATGTGAAGGAGTATACTCTGGAAAGCATAAGGCAGCGGATGGCGGCTGTTTTTCAGGATTACCGTATATTCGCCTGTTCTGTCGGGGAAAATGTAGCGGGCGGCCGGTATGATGCACAGAATGCCGGTAAAGTGCTGGAAGCACTGGAAAACAGCAGCTTTACCGGAAAGCTGCGTTCGCTGCCTCTGGGCATTGAAACACAGCTGACGAGAGAATTTGAAAATTCAGGAACCCAGCTTTCCGGAGGAGAGCAGCAAAAGCTTGCCATTGCCCGTGCATTCTATAAGAATGCGGATCTCATTATACTGGATGAACCCTCCAGCGCGCTGGATCCGGATGCGGAATATGAATTAAATCAGGCTGTTTACGAATATGCCGGCAACAGGACGGTAATCTTTATTTCCCATCGCCTTTCAACAACGAGACATGCAGATCGTATTTATATGTTTGACAGCGGAAAGTTGGTTGAATGCGGAACACACGAGGAACTGACTGCTGCGGGCGGCAGATATGCATATATGTTCCGGCTGCAGGCGGAAAAATACAGGGAGTGAGGGTTCAGGAGGATTTGGCTCTGGCCATTGAGCCATAGATTTGGTAAAATGTAACCGTTCGGTAAAGTCTGGATTATTACGGAAAAATAGTAAATGCGCTGCCCGGCCGGACAGATACGAAAAATATTTGTATGCTTTAAATGTAAGAAAGCGAGGATTAAAAAATGGAAAACTCAAGCTTCACTACAGAAGAAATTACGGAAGGCCTGTTCCGTTTTATCGACAACAGCCCCACCGCCTTCCATGCGGTACAAAATGCAGCCAGGATGCTGGAGGAAGCCGGTTATAAGAAAATTGTCTGTGAAACGGCGGCCGGTATCAGGGCGGGAGGAAGATATTATGCCACGCGGAATGATTCCGCGCTGATCGCCTTCCGTATTCCCGAAGGTGAAATGAAAGGCCTGCGTATCGCAGCGTCCCACAGCGATTCGCCCTGCTTTAAGGTGAAGGAAACGCCGGAAATGGATGTGGAAGGCCATTATGTAAAGCTGAATACGGAAGGCTACGGCGGCATGATCATGTCCACCTGGCTGGACCGTCCTCTATCTGTGGCAGGCAGGGCGATTCTTATGGAAAACGGCAGGCCGGTTACGAAGCTTGTGAATATTGACAGAGATCTCTGCATCATTCCCAATGTGGCAATCCATTTCAACCGGGAAATCAACAAGGGCTTTGCCTATAATCCCCAGGTGGATCTGCTTCCCCTGTACGGCGGCGTAAATCCGGAGGCGTCTTCTGAAAACGAAGAAGAGAATAAGGGAAAGCTGAAAAAGAAGAGCCTTAAGGCGCTTTGCGCAGAATCGCTGGGCGTTTCAGAGGAAGACATCCTGGCATCTGATCTGTATCTGTATACAAGGGAAAAAGGAAGAAGAATGGGAGTGGACGGTGAATTTATTGTGTCTCCCAGACTGGATGATCTGCAGTGTGCCTATGGAACACTCGCAGGATTTCTTGCAGCAGATGACGGCAAAAAGTCGGAAAAGGGAGCAAAAAAAGAGGCGCAGGGGGAATACGGAGCTGTCTATGCCCTTTTTGACAATGAAGAAATCGGGAGCGGAACCAAGCAGGGGGCAGATTCCACCTTCCTTTCAGATGTTATCCAGTGTATCTGTGACGCACTGGAACTGAGTGGTTCCGCCAGAAGGGATCTTCTTGCCGGCAGCTTCCTGCTTTCCGCGGACAATGCCCACGGCGTACATCCCAACCATCCGGAAAAATCGGATCCCACCAACCGTCCCTACTTAAACGGCGGCATTGTCCTGAAGTTCCAGGGCAGCCAGAAATATACCACAGATGCCTATTCTGCGGCGGTGGTGAGAAATATCTGTAAGGAACAGGGCGTGCCCTGCCAGAATTTTGCAAACAGGGCCGATGTGGCGGGAGGCTCGACGCTGGGCAACATCTCCTCCGCGCACGTATCCATTCCGGCGGCGGATATCGGACTTGCCCAGCTCGCCATGCATTCCGCGCTGGAAACAGCGGGTGTGAAGGATACGGAGTATCTGGTAAGGCTGTGCCAGGGCCTTTTCCTGTAAAAATATATTTTCTCGGGCGATGAGCCAGACCAACGCGCCTGTGCGATTACCTGGCGATTGCCCCGGGAGTCAGCTCCCCCGCCGTCCATGGCGTTTCAGGTTTGAGGCCCCGTTACCTACGGCGGGGGATTTGACTGTAATTGTAAAGGTGGTGCCGCCGCCCGGCGTGTCGGAAACGAAAATGCCGCCGTGGTGGGCATCCATGATTTCTTTGGCGATGGAAAGCCCCAGTCCGAAATGCCCCGCGCTTTGGCGGGAGGTGTCGGAACGGTAAAAACGGTCGAACAGATGAGGTTTTTCTTCGTCTGGGATTCCGGGACCGTTATCCATGACACAAAAGGAGGTAAGCTTTTCCTGCTGCTTCATGGAAAGCGTAATATCGCTCCCTTTGGGACAGAAGCTGAAAGCATTATGAAGAAAAATAGAGAGCACCTGCCGGATGCGTTCCGAATCGCACCGGATGGGTGCTGTTTTTTCCTCCGGAAGCCGGACGGACAGGCGGAAGCCTTTTTCATGGGCCAGTGGCTCAAAGGCTTCAAAGGTATTCAGAAGCAGTGTGTCAGGCTCGCATTCCTCAGGGCGCAGGGGGAAGGAATGGCTGTCGGCGCCGGCCAGCATGAGCAGATCGGAAATGAGGCGTGACATGGCCGCGCCCTCGTTTTCTATGGTATGGAAAAAGGATTCCTGTTCGGCAGGCGAAGCTTTCTGGCAGGCAGAGGCGGCGGAAAGGATCACGGAAAGGGGCGTGCGCAGCTCATGGGAAGCTGCCGCCACAAACTGGATCTGGCTGTCTCTGCTTTTTTGTAGCGGAACCAGCAATCTGCCTGTAAAAAAGTAGGCAAAGAGAATCAGGACCAGGGAGGAAAACGCCACCAGCATAAAAAAAGTGTGCCGCTGCGCCTTTATTTGTTCCTGCAGTGGGGCCAGGGATTCCAGAATCAGTATCGTCAGCTTCCCCGTATTCCTGGAGGATAAGGCGATACAGCCGAAATAATCATCCTGTCCTTGTCCGGCTGAGGAAAAACGGAACTCCTGATGGGTGATGGTAAAGGCAAGGGGCGTGGGAAACGTTTCGGCATTTTCCTGGTAATAGGCCCAGCCGGCCTCCAGGGCCGCCTTTCTGCTGTCACCGTCATCCTGCTGTCCCCAGAGAAAATCCTTGTCGTTATCATGGATGCTGATTATGTATTTTCCCCCGCCCTCTAACTTGGAAAGCCATTCATGCGTGATGACCGTCTGATTTTCCAGATTGGAGAGCAGAGTGTTCATATCGTTGCGGAAAGAAGCAAAGCTGTTTTCCTTCAGGTTTTTTTCGGAGATATACAGATAGCTGCAGGCCATAAAAATAAGGACCAGGATGGTGATTCCTGCGCAAAGCAGCGTAAGGCGCCGGTGTACTTGTCGGAACATATTAACCTCTGTTTCTGCGGCGGCTGCCGCAAAGCATATTATGTATCTTAATCCTCCATGCGGTAGCCTATCCCACGCACGGTTTTCAGCTGTATGCGGCTTCCCACGCTTTTCAGGCGTCTGCGGAGAAAATAAATATAATTGTCAAGATTTCCTTCCTCCACATCCGTATCAGGCCCCCAGACCCGGCAGAGAAGAAGCTGACGGGAAAGCGACTGGCCGCTGTTTCTCAGAAATGCCTCCAGGAGCGCGGCTTCCCTCCGGGAGAGGGAGCAGGATCCGTCGGGGCCGTCCAGCCTTAATTCCTCCGGAGAATAGCTGATGTCATCAAAGGAAAGCTTCCGCCCCTCCTCCATCCGCCTGGGCCGTCTGCCGATGCTGCGGATTCGTGCCGCCAGCTCTTCAAAGGCAAAAGGCTTTACCAGATAGTCATCGGCGCCGCAGTCTAAGCCGGTTATTTTATCCGTCAGCGTCCCCAGCGCAGTCAGCAGTATGACGGGAACGGTATTTCCTTCCCGCCGTATTTTTTCCAGGACAGCGATGCCGTCCATTTTCGGCAGCATGCGATCCAGCAGAATCAGGTCATAAAGACCCTCCTGCATATAGTAACAGGCTTCTTCCCCGTCAAAGCAGGAATCCACTAAAAAACCCTCCTTTTCCAGCTGGAAAAGAAGCGTCCTGTTAAGTTCTCTGTCGTCTTCCACAAGTAAAATTTTCATAGCCTCTCCCTCAGGGAATATTGATGGCAGCCGTTCGGATAACGGAACAGTTAAGGGCATCCGGTTATTTGGAATTATTGCGCAATGGCCCGTCTGCCGCCGCGTATCCGTATGGGCATGCGCAGTAAAAGCATTGGTATTTATAATTAGTATATCATAAAAGTATCTAAACAATCTCTAACGAATATTGGAAGAAGGGGCGCAGCATTGGAAGAAAAGGCGCAGCGCCAAAATAAGCAGAAGCTGCTTTGTTGTGTGCATTGCGAAGTCTGTTATTGTTCCGCGGAGTGAATTCTAATTAGCAGTTATGTTGTCAGAACAGCTGCGGTTTTAGAGAAAGCTTAGAGGAATTTCTGGTATGATGAAACCAGACTGCAGGAGATATGCAGTGTTGAACTGACAATTGTCAGACACCCCGCTGCAGCAACGAAGCATCTGGTTTGCAGCGCTGCCGGGCAGCGGGGCATTTGACTTTCGCGGCAGTCGCCAAATATCCGTGAAAGCATGGATGCCTGGCTCATTGCCCGCGAAAATAAAAAAGATTTGCCGATCTGGGAAGGAAGCTGTGAAAAAGGATCTGATTGACCTGCGCATTTGCCGGGAAATGAACGAAGATGCAGCACGGGCGGGCATCCGGCCCAACGCGCAGCGATAATAAAAGACAGGATAAGCATGGTTGATTCCGGAGGACGGCAGAAAGAGGTTTATATGCTGAAACATAAAAAAATAAGAAAAAGAATTCCGGCACTGTTGATTTGTATTCTGTACACTATGACTGTGCTGCTGAGTATGACCGGATGCGGGGCAAAGAAAACGGGCTCAGGGGGAACGGCTTCGGAGGAGTCCGGGGCGGCATCGGAGGAAAACGGCAGGGATACGCAGGCGGAGAGCGGCAGTGTGGCGGCCATGGGCCGATATATGGAAAGTACGGCGCCGCTGCCGGAAGGGGCATCGGTAGAAGGACGTACCATGACTATGCTGACTGACGGAAGGCTGGCGTACTTTGACGCAAAGTCAGGACTTCATCTGTCATCGGATGAGGGAAAAAGCTGGATACCGGCGGAACATAATGAGGAGCTTAAAAAAAATATTTCCCAGGATGGTTATGTGTCCGGCGCTTCCATTGCGCCTGACGGGAGTATATTGCTGAGCTATCTGATGTTTGAAGGCGAAGGGGCTTCGCTGAAGGCAGATTCATCAGTTATCCGAATCGGCGTGGATGGGAATATGTCTGAAGTCCCGGCAAACATGGAGGACGGCGATTATGTGGGCAAGGTGTTCGCCAAATCGGAATCGGAAAGCATCGCGCTCAGTATAAGGGGCCGGGTTTTTATGGCAGACTGGGAAAAAGGAGAACTGGAGCAGCTTTTTACGCTGCCGGAACAGCCTGAAATGGTAATTTTTGTGGACGACAGGATGCTGTGCCTGGGCAACAGCGGTGTTACGTCCTATGATATGGCACAGGGAATCACCCTGGAAAAGGATGCGGTGCTGGATGAGTTTTGCAGGGAAAAAATGGGAGCAAAGCTTAATAACAGCTCCGACAGCTACGGCGGCATCCTTTTTCCCGGAGAAGACGGGGCCATCTATGTGGCATACAGCGGAGGGCTGTACCGTCATGTGGAAAACGGCAATGCCATGGAGCAGCTCATTGACGGAAGCTTCAGCAGCCTTGGAGATCCTGCGCTTGGACTGTGCGGCATGCTCCGGCTGGAAAGCGGGGAATTCCTTCTTTTGACTACCGGGGATGAGATGGTACGTTTTACCTATGACCCGGATGAACCCACGGTTCCTGAAAAGCAGCTGAAGGTATACAGCCTGGTGGAAAATTATACAATCAGGCAGGCGATATCCATATTCCAGAAGGAAAACCCGGATGTATATATCAATTACGAATATATTTATGATTATGCCTATCTGTATGGAGATGACAGCGGCAGCGCCATAACGCCTCAGGATGCGTTGAAGAACCTCAATGTGGAACTGATGAGCGGGAACGGGCCGGATGTGCTTCTGCTGGATGATATGGATGCGGATATTTATGTGCGGAAGGGAATGCTGGCGGATTTGTCAGATATCTTGGACGAACTGACCGGAGAAAAAAAGGTATTTGAAAATATCGCATCCGCTTATAAAGAGGAAAACGGAACCTTCATCATTCCCGCTGCGTTTAAGCTTCCTATGATATGCGGTAAAAAGGAGGATGTGGAGTCGGTGAAGGATTTGGCCACTTATGCGCAGCTGGTGGAAAAGCTCCGTACAGAAAGGCCTGAAAGCAGTATTACGGGAGCTTTTAATGCAACACAGGAGCTGAAGCAGTTGCTGCTCGTGAACAGCAGCAGTCTGCTGGAGGACAGGAAACTGAATACGCAGGCACTGACAGAGCTTCTGACCCAGGCGGCCCGGATATACCAGGTGGACATGGAAGGAATCGGCAAGGAGGAGCTGGAGGTCTGGGGCGATAATAAGAACGCCTGGACGATTGGTTCGATAGCCACCCTGACTGCGGGGGATATGGTTGGGATTATGGCCGGAAATGCAGAAGGGATGCTGTCTGATATGGGCGCCGTCAGCAAGGTTTCGGAAGATAATGGCTATGTATTTGATTTATGGCCGGGCATGGATGGAACCGGTTTTATCCCGGCAAACAAGCTGGCCATAGCCGCAGGAAGCAGCCAGACGGAGCTTGCGAAGAGCTTTGTAAAAATGATGCTCAGTACGGAAATCCAGAAAACGAATTCAGGAGTCGGGCTGCCGGTAAATACAGAAGCCTTTGATATGTTGAGTGGTATGGACGATCAGATTTCCATGGGAAGCAGCTGGAAGGTCGGAGGCAGGGAAATCCATTTCTCCTACGGAGGTCCGTCCAGGGCTTCGGTGGAGAGGCTGAAGGAGCTTGTAGAGCAGGCGGATCATTCCCTGGAGGGAAACACATTTCTTGAGGACATTGTGGTGCAGTATGGTGTTTCTGCTTTGAACGGCTCCATGACTGTGGAAGCGGCCGTGAGGGAGATACAGCAGAAATCGGCCATTTATCTGGCAGAATAAGGAGTGTGCAGTGTGAAAGGAAAACCTCGTACACAACAAAAGCAGCACAGAAGCAGAAGGGCCTTCCTGGCCTTTCTGCTTCCCAGCTTTCTGGGGGTGGCGGTATTTGTGCTGGTTCCGTTTATCGATGTGTTCCGGCGTTCCTTTACAACGGCGGTTACAGGAGAATTTACGGGACTGGAGAACTACCGGACCGTATTTGAAAATGGACCTTTCCGGCTGGCGGTATATAATACTCTGCGGTTTACATGTATTTGTCTGCCTCTTCTGCTTATTCTGGGATTGGCGGCGGCGCTTATGCTTTCGCAGTTAAAACAGGTGCAGCTGTTCAAATCTTTTTTCCTGCTTCCCATGGCAATGCCGTCGGATACCATCGTGCTTGTCTGGAAAATGACCTTTTCCGCTGACGGCTTTCTGAACCGGCTGCTGGAAACACATGTGGATTTTATGTGGACGGAGGATGCCTTCTGGGTTCTGGTTTTCAGTTATGTGTGGAAAAACCTGGGTTATACGGTGATATTGTGGCTGGCCGGGCTCCTGGCAATTCCGGGGGATTTCATTGAGGCAGCCAGGGTGGACGGCGCGGGAAGCTTCCGGGTATTTTGGTCAGTCATGCTGCCGCAGCTGAAAGGGAGCATGTATACCATAACGGTGCTTTCCTTTTTAAATTCCTTCAAGGTTTTCAGGGAAAGCTATCTGGTGGCGGGGGCCTATCCTCATGAGAGTATGTACATGCTGCAGCATTTGTTCAACAACTGGTTTACCTACCTGGATCTTGATAAGATGGCTGCCGCCGCCGTATGTGTGGGAGGCGTTTTGTTAATCGTCATTCTGCTGCTGCAGAGGCTTTGGGACGGGGGTGATGAGCAGTGAAGAAACGGAGAAAACGGCGGGAAGGGCGGCTGCGCGGAAGGCTGAGGAAGCTGACAGGCATGGCGCGGCGGGGATTTTTCTGCCTGCTCCTGACAGGACCGGTACTGCTGATGTGCGCGCCGGTGTTTCTGTTGCTGTCCGGTTCCATAATGAGCAGCCAGGAGCTGTCCGTTTATCTGCAGTCGCTGTTTCAGGGCGGAGAGGGTTACATCAGCTGGAGGGCGCTGCCATTTTATCCAACGCTGGAGCATTACCGCAGCCTTCTTTTGTATACGCCGCAGTTTTTTACGGTGTTCTGGAATTCTGCCAGGCTGGTGACGATTATCCTGGCGGGTCAGCTTCTGGTAGGTGTGCCTGCGGCCTGGGGCTTTGCCGTATACAGGTTCCGGGGGAAAAAGCTTTTTTTTACCATATATATTGTGCTTATGCTGCTGCCTTTCCAGGTGACCATGCTTTCCCAGTATCTGGTGCTGGACAGGGTGGGAGTGATGAATACGCATTGGGCGGTTATTTTACCGGCGGTGTTTTCCACGTTTCCGGTGTTTTTGATTTACAGGGGGTTCTGCACAATTCCGTCAGGGCTGCTGGAGGCTGGAAGAATTGACGGGGCGGGGGAGTGGCGGCTGTTCTGGCAGATCGGGCTCCCGCTGGCATCGGGCGGGATTTTGTCCGCCATGGTGCTGGGATTTCTGGAGTACTGGAACATGATTGAACAGCCGCTGGCTTTTCTTAAGGATAAGTCGCTTTGGCCGTTGTCCCTGTATCTGCCGGAAATCAGCCAGAACAGGGCCGGGTTCGCATTCGCGGCTTCGGTGGTGACGCTGGTGCCTTCGGTGTTTGTCTTTTTGCTGGGGCAGGATTATCTCGAGCAGGGCATCGTAGCCTCCGCTTTGAAGGAGTAGGGGCGGCTCTGCGGCTTTCCGCAGTCTTTCCTGGGATTGTCCCTCGTCCCGTCCTCCTGTCCGGAGGGGTTGCGGGGGTTTTGTCTGTGCGTATTCAAAAATGGGGCATTTCTAACTTCCCGGGTTTTCATGTCGCGGTCTAAATGGTGGAACTCCTCCGGAAGCGGCCTGCGTCGCCGGCGACTTGGCCGTTTCCGTCGTCGGACAGCACCATTTGGGCAGACCGCGGCATGAAAATCCGGGAAGTAAGAAATGTCTCCATTTTTTCATAACTTCCAGTCAAAATCCCCCGCAATCCCCTCCGGACAGGAGGACGGGACGAGGGACAATCCGGGAAAGACTGCGGAAAGCCGCAGAGCCGCCCCTACTCCTTCAAAGCGGAGGCTACGATGCCC
>PPYE01358214.1_pt1 | contig 12956 bp, 13 predicted proteins | sample 1559881 | NCBI WGS metagenome assembly PPYE01 (sample SAMN08240022, study PRJNA423297) | Human gut metagenome, whole genome shotgun sequencing project.
ATATTAAACAGTTGACGGATGAGGTTCGTTTGTCTCGTCTTCAACAACAAGTATACAATAATGAAAACAAGGCGTTAGGTGTCACTCATTCTCAAAAGTTGGATGTTGTGCTTCAGCAATTACAAGAAACCAAACAAGAGCTTGCCGGTACGAAGAGAAGGTTGGAAACTGCTGAGGCCCTGCTGGCTGATACCAACGAGAGAAATCATCAGTTGGAAGCTGAGCGAAAGAATAATGCTAAGGAACGCAAGGATTTGGAGGATGAAATAGTTCTACTTCGTGCCGATCTTTGTAATGAGAATACGAGCCTGCAGTTGGGTTGTTCAGTGGAATCGGAAGTGTTCAAGAAGCATTGAAATCGGCAATGAACAGTATTTGTCTAGACTCGCAAACAAGTCGGAGTGTCGTGCAGGTAAATACCTCAAGGCTTTGCTCAAGGTTCATTCACCTTTTTTCTCATAAATAACTAAACCACATTATGAACGACGTAAAAAATAGCATCCACGACAGTATCGTCCAGGTTCTGCCCAACGCCACAAAGGCCGTACAAAACTTCTATGGCGACCAGTTTGCCGAGCAAATATTTAGCAAGCGGGAAGCCGCTGAAGACAGTTCTTCCGATGCCGACTCCCCTGAGGCCAGGAAACTCGCCCTCTATATTGGCGAGGAATGCCTCCCGGCCTTCCTCGCTCAGATTCGTGACTGCAACAACGCCACAGATCTTGCCTTGGTTGTCGTCTCCATGCTCGATCAAGAGACCAAGCTCACCGAGGATATCGTCGTCAGGAGTAGCTTCATCCAGCTCCTGTTGCCCTTCGCCATCAAAATCACTTCTGGTAGAAGCGTGAACAACATACGCGCCCGCATTAATGATGCTTTGATCGCGCGCCGTAAGTCTCACCCCAAACATTAATCGCCATGATCGGAATAGAGATAATGATAGCCCAAATAGCCGCTGCAGCATACTTTGGTTATAAGCAATGCAAATTATCTGAACGACGTCACTGGAGTCCTTTTGACCTGTTTTTTGACTCTCGCGCCTCGGCATCAGCCGAAGTCTCTGCAAAAGAGCAGGAAGCCCCGTCTTCCAAGGCGGAACAGTTAGAGGAACCACAGGCGGAGCCATCTGATGCCGTTTTGGAAGACCGCATCGTCCAGGCCGTCATCGACAAACTCAGGCAGTGCAAGGAACCACAGATCATCATCAACATCTTCGGTGGCAATCATATCGTGGCCCCTAATGCTCGGGAAGCCTATCAGCAGTTCCATTCCTCTACCCAACCCCAAAAAGATTGACATCAGACTGATGGCTTACAAAGCATTAATGAACGATAAAAGCTGGATTAACGGTGATTAATGTGTCCCCTTGACAGCTTCTCCACCAGCCATACCCCTTACTTCGTAAGGATTTGATCTATTAGAAGCAAACCACGATATTTATGTCCCAGCCATTATGAAGTCTGAAACCAAGTCCACACAAGCGAATTGTGCGGAAGCGCATGATTGGGCAGCCGAAAATAGGCAGCTTCGCAAGGAACTTTGTGTCCGTGAAAAGCGAGTAGCGGAGCTGGAGGCTTTGGCTTCAAGCCTGAACAAACAACAGTCTGAAAAGATAGACCAGATAAATGACATGATGCAAAAGCTCATGGCTTTTATGACAGGAGACGGTGGTGTAAATATTTCGGAATCCCTTCGCCATTCAATCGCCGCTGAAGTCAGTGCAGAATTTAAGGCACGCGAGCAAAAGCTGAAGGTAGCATACGCCCATGAGCGCGAAAAACTTGATTCCGATTTCAAAGCCCGTTTAGCAGCCACGCAGAACGAACTCAATCAGCTGAAAGAAATAAATGCAGAAGATGATCTGAAAATCATTTCAGAAAACAAAGCTAAATAAATTTAGACGTTTAAAACAAAAAAACATGATTAACGTAGGAATTATCGGATGTGGCTTCGTCGGTGGAGCCCTGAAGGATTGGTTGGAGCACAACAATCCAGAGTGTAAACTGTTTATCAGCGACCCCGCAAAGGGATATCATGATGATCTGAGCAACGTGGACATTGCGTTCTTGCAGATCCATGTGCCCACGGAAGATGATGGAACACAGGATTTGACGCTCATGAAAGAGCTGATATCAAATTTGCCAGACGTCCCCGTCTTTGTCAGAACCACTATTCTTCCTGGAACCAGCGATATGCTCTCTCGTGAGACGAAGCACCAGGTGTGCTATATGCCAGAATTTCTCACTGAACGTACGTTTATCGAGGACTTCAAGAGGCAGACTATGGTGTTTACTGGTGCGCATGAATTGCTCACAAAGATCTTTGTCGGCAAGAAATTTACGGTCATGACTCCTTTGGAGGCCGAGCTAACCAAATATATGCACAATGTGTTTGGAGCTTACAAGGTGACTTATTTTAATGCCTGTCGTGAGTATTGCGAGCAGATGGGCGGTGACTGGCGCAAGGTGCATACGGGAATGCTCCTTTCGGGTTACATCAATGATACCCACACCTATGTGCCCGGTCCTGACGGTAAGTTTGGTTATGGTGGCAAATGCTTCCCCAAGGATGTCAATGCCTTTGCGAAGATGACGGAAGGCACACCTCTTGGCACCCTTTTGGAGCATCTCCATGAGCTGAATGTCCACTTCCGTGGCGTTGAGGAGCACATATAACATTATACTAAGTGCGTGCATAGGTGTAGCATATGCTTCTGGTTCGATACCCCCAACGGCACAACGATCGAAATAGAGTGTTTTGAGTATGAAAAAACTCGATTAGAGTAACCTCTCTGACTTTTTGGGGTATATCCTAGATGGACGAACTCGTTACAATACGTAATTGTTTTGAGTATTATTGCTCGTTAGACAATGTTACAAATGTGTATTGATAGCTTTTCGTCTTTGTCGTATATGGCGGAGGCCGCTTTGAAAAACTTGTGGCGGTAATTGTGATATCAATAGCTCCTTTTTTTATACACCAGTGTCCACTTGAAATCATTAATATTTAAAAAGCTGACAGGTTTTGCAAGTAATAAGGGAGTGTTTGTCAAGCATTCTTGTATGTGTAAATATGCGTACTGGGTAGGTGTTTTTATATTGATACTTTTAAATCGTAAGATTTGTCGATTGGAATCAATTCTAACTCACAGAGTGGTTTTCAATGGCCTTTGTTGCTTGATGGAAAACTCATGCTTAGATAGTAAATGACATTTTGTGGATAGTAGTGGTTTTATGTAATTCTCACTGAAAGTTTTCTTTCATTCGTTGCGGTTCTTTAATGTGCGCGTGTTATCTTTTGTTTCACTATTGATAAAAGGATGCACGAGAGCGGAAAAATATGCAAGTAGATAGGGAAGGTTTTAAAGTTAGTAAGTTAATAAATGTCAGTTTCAATAATAATCAATGCAGATGATTTGGGTAAAAACAATATTGTCAACGAGGCAATAAGAGAGGCCTTGTCGTTAGGTGTAATAACCTCTTCTACCATTATGGCTAACTCCTCTTCTTGGGAAGAAGTACATACTATTGTGGATGAAAATCCTCAAGCGTCTTTTGGAGTTCACTTGAATTTGACAGAGGGAAAAGCCTTGACGGCCAGTAGCGTATTCCATCAGATGAATATTGTGGATAATGATAATTGTTTTACCAAGAGAATTCGTAACTTCAAGAGCTTTTCGCCAGAGCTCTTGAAGGCGGTTTATGACGAATGGGACGCACAAATCAATAAGGTGATTGCCGTAGAAGAAATAGTTGTTACACATTTTGACGGGCATCACCATATCCATAAGGAGTATCCTTTTAGAAATGTTTTGATGAGCTTGTGTGAAAAATACAATATTCATCAGGTTCGCAATCGCTATACATCTCCTATAAAAGGTTTAAAAAAAATGGCAATTGATGGTCTTGGAGAGCTCTCTTTAGTTCCGGGGGTGTTGGCCTTGTCACATTCGCTGAGTGGTTTTGGAGGAGTTTTCTCATCTGTTTATTCAATGATGGAAAGCGAAAGCTGGAGAAGAAAAATTAGACGAAAAGCAAGTGTTACAGATTATTTCAATGCATACGAGAGTGAATGTGAGCAGTTGTCAAGGGGCAGGCGCCCACTTGGCGACTGCACTATTGAGTTGATGTGCCATCCAGGGCATCCGGATTATCTTAAAGAATACGAGTTTATAAAGGAGCATACAGTTGAAAAATATTTATCCAATAGCAAACTGATTAGTTATAAAGAACTGGTATGAAGATAGAAATACTTGTATTTCATAGTCTTTCAGTTATTGTAGCAAATGGGAATATGTACCAGTAAACTTTCAAAAGATTCTTAGCTAATGCATGAAGTCGCTTAGTTGTTAAAGAATAAAACACTCAAACACACAGGTAGAGTTAATCCGCTGAAAAGCAGGTGCACTGTATTGGCGGTTTACGATATTCCTGTCACCTATGTTGACACCACTCCCTAAGAGCAGGACTTTTTAAAAAAAAACTAACAAAAGCTTGAGGGAAGAATTGATACATTTCGCAGAGTGGTATGAAAGTATTATGGCACAGAAAAGAAATAAACAAAGAATATTATGAGCATTTTTGCAGGTAAAACTCTTATGATAACCGGTGGAACAGGATCCTTCGGTAACGCAGTGTTGAACCGTTTCCTCCGTACAGACATCGGAGAAATCCGCATCTTCTCCCGCGATGAGAAGAAGCAGGACGATATGCGCCACGAGTATCAGGTGAAATACCCCGATGTGGCAAACAAGATCAAGTTCTTTATCGGTGATGTACGTAACTTGCAGTCGTGCCGCAACGCCATGCCTGGTGTGGATTACATCTTCCATGCCGCAGCATTGAAGCAGGTCCCGAGCTGTGAGTTCTTCCCGATGGAGGCCGTCAAGACCAATGTCATCGGCACGGACAATGTCCTGACTGCTGCCATCGAGGCTGGCGTAGGTGCCGTCATCTGCCTCTCCACCGACAAGGCCGCCTATCCCATCAACGCCATGGGTATCACCAAGGCCGTGGAGGAGAAGATCGCCGTCGCCAAGAGTCGCTACTCAGGCAATACCAAGATCTGCTGCACGCGCTATGGCAATGTGATGTGCTCCCGCGGTTCGGTTATTCCCCTGTGGATAGACCAGATTCGTAATGGCAACCCCATCACGCTGACCGAGCCCAAGATGACCCGCTTCATCATGTCGCTGGAGGAGGCCGTCGATCTCGTCCTCTTCGCCTTCGAGCATGGCCACAACGGTGACATCCTCGTGCAGAAAGCTCCTGCCTGCACGATCCAGACCCAGGCCGAGGCCGTTTGCGAGCTCTTCGGAGGCAAGAAGGAGGACATCAAAGTGATCGGTATCCGCCACGGAGAGAAAATGTACGAGACATTGCTCACCAAGGAGGAGTGCGCCAAGGCCGAGGACATGGGCAACTTCTACCGTGTACCCGCTGACAACCGCGGTCTGAACTATGACAAGTTCTTCAAGGAGGGCGACACCAAGCGTTCCGAGATCGAAGAATTCAATTCCGACAACACCTACCGCCTGAACCTTGAGGAAACCAAGGCCAAAATCGCTTCCTTGGAGTATATTCAGAAAGAACTGAAAGGCGAGGGCAACTTCGTGCAGTAATCTTTCGAACACAGACTTCAAAAGTTTTACGAACACAGATATAACGGATCTAACAGATATTTCTAAATCCGTGTAATCCGTGCAATCCGTGTTCGTTAATAGAACAGTGGTGTGCAATCTGTGTTCAAAATATAAATGATATGCGTATATTAGTAACTGGTGCCAAAGGCTTCGTTGGCAAGAACCTTTGCGCCCAACTCAATAACATTAAAGACGGCAAGGCCCGTTGCTACGGTGACTTGACGATCGAGGAAGTCTTCGAATACGACCTCGATTCCACCCCCGAGCAACTCGACACATGGTGCAAGGAGTGCGACTTCGTGTTCAATCTCGCTGGCGTAAACCGCCCCAAGGACAATGACGAGTTCATGAAGGGTAACTTCGGCTTCGCCTCCACCTTGCTTGACACGCTGAAGGCCCATAAGAATACTTGCCCCGTGATGCTCTCCAGTTCCCAGCAAGCGTCCTTGACCGGCCGCTTCGGCAATAGTGAATACGGTCGCAGCAAGAAAGCTGGCGAGGACCTGTTCTTGGAGTATGGAAAGGAGACGGGATCTAAGGTCCTGGTCTATCGTTTCCCCAACCTTTATGGCAAATGGTGCCGTCCCAATTATAATAGTGCCGTAGCCACCTTCTGCAACAACATCGCCAACGACCTCCCCATCACGGTCAACGACCCGTCAGTAGAACTCGAACTGCTCTACATCGACGACCTTGTGGAAGAGATGATCCACGCCTTGAAGGGCGAGGAGCACCATTGCGAGTTTGACGGCCTGGAAGTTATCCCCATGAATGGTGATACCACAGGTAGCACGGATAATGAAAAATCTGTTCAATCTGTGAAATCTGTGTTCGAAAAAGTAGGCCGCTACTGCTATTGCCCTATCACTCACAAAGCTACGCTTGGTGAAATCGTGGACTTGCTCCATAAGTTTGCCGATATGCCCAAGACCTTGATGATTCCCGAGATTCCCGCCGACTCCTTTGCCAAGCGTCTCTATAGCACCTTCTTGAGCTACTTGCCCAAAGAAAAAGCTATCTTCGACTTGAAGATGAACGTCGATGCCCGTGGATCGTTCACCGAATTGGTTCACACCCTCAACTGCGGACAGGTAAGCATCAACATCTCTAAGCCGGGTATCACCAAGGGCGAGCATTGGCACAACACCAAGTGGGAACAGTTCATCGTCGTTTCGGGCCACGGCCTCATCCAGCTTCGCAAGGAGGGCTCTGACGAAGTCCTCAACTACGAGGTGAGTGGTGACAAAATCCAAAGTGTCATCATGCTCCCTGGTTACACCCACAACATCATCAACCTCTCCGATACCGAAGACCTCGTCACCGTCATGTACTGCAACGAAATATTCGATCCGAACAGGCCCGATACCTACTTTGACAAAGTCGAAAAATAACGAACACAGATTACACGGATTAAACGGATTTTTAATGCCACGAGTAAACTTGTAATCATAGATACATAAGTGACATGTTGTATAATAAGGAACAGAGCTACGCAATAAATGGTGCAGCTATGCATGTTTACAATGTTTTGGGTCCTGGATTTCTTGAAGCAGTATATCAGGAGGCTCTCGAATTGGAATTTAGAAAGCGCGGAATTCCTTACGAAAGAGAAAAGGAGTTGAAAATATACTATGAAGAAAGGGAATTGCATCAAACTTATAGGGCGGACTTTGTTTGTTATGGCAACGTTATGGTAGAGTTGAAAGCGGTTGCTCATTTAGATGATGCACATAGAAGTCAAATCTACAATTATCTAAAAGCAACTGGTCATAAACTTGGATTACTGTTTAATTTCGGACATTATGATGGATTAGAATGGGAGCGTAAGCTCTATTAATCCGTTTTATCCGAAAAATCCGTGTTCGAAAAAAAATACAATTCATGTTTTATGGAAAAGCAACCAAAATTTGATTATTCAGATATAAAGTTTAAGGATAATGGCAAATTAAAGCTCATTATCGTTGTCGGCACACGCCCCGAGATTATCCGTCTCGCCGCCGTCATCAACAAGTGCCGTAAGTACTTTGACGTGATTCTCGCCCACACGGGCCAGAATTACGATTACAACCTCAACGGCATCTTCTTCAAGGACTTGAAGTTAGCTGAGCCGGAGGTATACATGGATGCTGTAGGTGATGACCTTGGTGCCACATGCGGCAATATCATCAATTGTTCATACAAGCTCTTTGCCCAGGCAAATCCCGACGGAGTATTGGTGTTAGGCGATACCAACTCATGCCTTAGCGTTATCGGAGCCAAGCGACTTCACATCCCCATTTTCCACATGGAGGCAGGCAACCGTTGCAAGGACGAGTGTCTCCCAGAAGAAACCAACCGCCGTATCGTCGATATCATCTCCGACGTGAATATGGCCTACTCTGAACACGCAAGAAGATACCTCGCCGACTGCGGCCTGCCCAAGGAGCGCACCTATGTCACGGGATCCCCCATGGCAGAAGTCCTCCACAACAACCTCGCCGATATCGAGGCCAGCGACGTCCACCAACGTCTCGGCCTGGAAAAAGGTAAGTATATTCTCCTATCCGCTCACCGCGAGGAAAATATCGACACGGAGAAGAACTTCCTCTCCCTCTTCACTGCTATCAACAAGATGGCGGAGAAGTACGACATGCCCATCCTCTACAGTTGTCATCCCCGTTCACGCAACCGTCTCGCTGCCTCAGGCTTCCAGCTCGACCCGCGTGTCATCCAGCACGATCCCCTCGGCTTCCACGACTACAACTGTCTCCAGATGAACGCCTTCTCCGTTGTCAGCGATAGCGGAACCCTTCCCGAGGAATCCTCTTTCTTCACCAGCATCGGCCATCCCTTCCCCGCTATCTGCATCCGTACCTCTACCGAGCGTCCCGAAGCTATCGACAAGGGCGACTTTATCATCGCTGGAATCGACGAGAAGTCATTGCTCCAAGCCGTTGACACCGCCGTCGAGCTCTGCCGTGACGGTCAGCATGGTATCCCCGTTCCCGACTATGTGGACGAGAATGTCAGCACCAAGGTGGTAAAGATCGTTCAAAGCTACGTTGGTATCGTGAATAAGATGGTGTGGAGGAAGTGCTAGTTTTTAAGTGTAAAGTATGAGTAAACGAGTATATATTAGCGCAGACTATGCAGACGGCGATGGGGATCGTAACGTTGTAGAAGAGCTCAACAAATGGGGTCAAGATAAACTACATAAGGTGGATTTCGTGGATATGGCTAAAGTTGTATCAGGTTCAGTATCTTCTACTCCTGATTGTAGAATATGTGATCTGAAAGCGGAATTCAACCGTCAAATCAATGCGTCATCTGCAGTAGTTTTTGTCGTGGGTGATAAAACAGCATGTCGCAAAGCAGGAAGTTCATGTTATAGGTGCAGCAGAGATCAATGGGCTTGTTCTTGTACTCCCTACAAGGATAATCGAAATGGTAGCAAGGTGTGTAAAGTTGCTTCCACGACAAATTTCGTTGAGAATGGAGATGTGGGGTGTATTAATTCATATTCATATTTGCGACATGAGTTTGAACAAGCTAAGAAGAAAAACAAGAAGATCATCATTCTTTATAATTCCACCAGAAACGAGGAAAGATGGCTTCCGTCCTACATGAAAGGGTATGAGCACAATGCCAAGCCGTTTTGGATGTATAATGAACAAAAGCATAAAGTGGGCAATTATTTTCACATAAAGAAGGAATTAGGCTTTGATTAAATACTATAGCAAAAGTCTGAAGTGGTCTGTTGGGGTCATATCTGTTATCTTCACTTTCGTTCCAGAATCAGTATTTGGTTCAGTAATAAGGTGGAATGGCTTCTGCAACTATGTCTCAAAACTATTCGAAGGAGCTTTCAATCCTGGTGATTTGAATGTGATAGCCAATCACCTATTATGTCTTATTGTAATACATCTTTTCTTATTACTAATAGTGACCGGATATTATAAATGTTTCAGGAAAACTGTTACAATCAAAGAGAACGATTATATAGTAAAGGTAAAGTATGGCAATATATTCAAGGAGAAAAATTGTAAGATGGTGATTAGCTTTGATGAATGTTTTACTACAATAGTAGGCGATGCCCCCTGGCAGATAAAACCCACATCAATTTGTGGACAGTATTTGAAGGCAAATCCTAGTCTTGATATTTCTCATCTTATTACTAAAGCGGGTATTATAGCAGCTAGCCGTAGATCAAAATATAGGAAGCAGGTTAGATACACCTCTGGTACAATAGTGCCAAACAATAATGATTTGTTGTTGGCATTTGTTCCTCTCGATAAAGATGGTAGAGGTGTTTTTTCTTCTTATGAAGAATATCTCACTAGCCTATTTGCTCTTTGGAAAGAGTTAGAAAAGCATTATGCGCAACAAGATGTTTGTATTTCGATACTTGGCGCCGGACTTACCCGCATTGGCAATGGAATGGGTAGTTGTTACTCGCAGCAAGAACTTTTGAACATGATAGTTAAATCGTATCAGTTGAGTCCCTATAAGTTGAAAAAGCCAGCTATGCTGAGAATAGTTTGTCAACGTTGCGAGAACTTTTCTTTGGAAAATGTTGGATTGTAATCATCAATCCGAAGTAATTCTTTAAGTCACTATCTGTGGTTTTCTTGCTCACAAAAAATGTAGAAAGACAAAAGTATCAAGTCCAGGAACCTTTTCAAGGGAGTAATGCAATAGATGTATTAAAGTTTGGGATGGTAGCAATGATAGTAGCAATACATACAAGTTTCTTTAAAGAACTGACCAATCCTTGGTTTCGTATAGCAATTTCCATATTCTTTATTCAGTCTTCTTATTATTTCTTCAAAACGTTGAATGGGTTGACGTTCGGTGAGAAAGAAAGTCGACTAGCGTATAATGTAAAACGAATCTTTTTCTTATACGCTTTGGGGCTCATGGTGTTATCTCCATTTGTGCTCATTATAAAATGGGATCTATTGAGTTCGCATGGCCCGCTGGTAATAATTTCTTATATAATCAGAGGCATACCCATGGGTATCTTTTTTGGAGCATCTTGGTTGTTTGTTGCATTAATGATAGGAGTACCAGTTGTATTATATCTGTCAAAATGGTTGTTGGCAAGCAGGATGTCATTAAAATATTCGATGAAAGTTGTATTGTGTATAGGAAAAGTTTCTTAAAAGACGATAAAAGTGTGCTTGCTTATAGCTTAACGGACTTAAGTTAAGCCTGCTTAAACATAAATGAAAATGTATAAATTTAAACAACAATGTCTTGTAATAACAAACGAATAACCAAAAATACAATAGTGTTGTATCTAAGAATGCTATTTGTAATGATAGTTGGCTTGTATAGCTCTAGAATTGTTCTAAGTACCCTTGGAGTGTCAGATTATGGCTTGTATAATGTTATCGGCGGTTTTGTCGCAATGCTTGCCTACTTAAACTCAACGTTTGTTGACGCTACACAGAGGTTTATTTCTTTTTCATTAGGCAAGGGTGATCTTTGTGAGTTAAAAAAGACTTTTGCAACTTCAAAGGCTGCTCATTATAGTTTAGCTTTGATAATTTTCATTCTTTCTGAGACGTTTGGTATTTGGTTTATTGACAATCATTTGAATATAGAACCGTCAAGACTGTCTGCTGCTAACTGGGTTTTTCAGTGTTCCTTGCTTTCATTGATTATTACAATTATTAGCATACCGTATAATGCTTGTATTGTGGCTCATGAACATATGCACATATATGCTTATGTTAGTATAGCAGAAGCAATACTTAAACTTGTTGTAATCTTTTTCTTAGTAATCATGCCATTTGATCATTTAATTACGTATTCGGTTTTGTTATTGGTAGTTTCGTTAATAGTTCGGTTGTGCTATACGATTTATTGTAATAAAAAGTTTGAAGAATGCTCGGTCGGAGTTAAAGTGGATAAAAAAAAATTCAAGGAAATGGCCTCTTTTGCAGGATGGGTGCTTGTTGGTAATTTAGGCTTTACATTTAAGGATCAGTTATCCAATATACTTCTTAATGTTTTTTTAGGGACAACTGTCAATGCTGCTCGTGGGGTCTCAATGCAAGTAAATGGTATTGTTAATACATTCTCTAGAAACTTTTTTATGGCAATATCCCCACAAATTACTAAGCAATATGCTGCGAATGATATAGAGAAGAGTAAACAATTGGTCTATATTTCTACAAAATTCTCTTTTTTGTTGATGGGAGTCTTAACTATTCCTATTTTCGTAAACGCAAAATATTTGTTAAGTGTATGGTTGCTAGAAGTACCTCAATACACATATGAATTTATTTGCATAGTTATAATAGTTGCTCAATTGACCTCTTTATCATATGCGGTTACCACTGCGATTCAGGCGACGGGTAATATAAAAAGCTTTCAAATAGGTATATCTATGATTATGTTAACGGAGCTTCCTATTGCTTATGTGTTACTTAAAAATGGAATGCCGGCCCCTTATGCTTTGCTTCCTGCCATATTTACTAGCTTTGTTGGAGTTTTTTATCGCTTTGCTATATTGAAAAAACAAGTCGTGTTGTATAAATATAAAGAATTTGTTTTCGGAATTGTATTGAGGTCGATAATTGTTTATTCTGTAACGCTTGGCATTTGTTATGCTATATCATTGCACCTTCTTTTAAATATGATGTCCTTTGTTTATAGTTCGTTTTTGTATATTGTGGTCTATTTGTTAGTTATTTTGTCAATTGGCTTGAATAAAACAGAACGATCTTTCTTGGCAGAAAAAATGGTTAATTTTAGAATGAGAAATAAAGATGCTTAAACTATTGAAATTTTTTTGGAGGTGTTATCACACTTTCCTTCTAAAAAAGAAAAATGTGTACGTTGCCCAAGGGGTTAAGTTTAATCCGAAGACGCAATTTGAAGATCATATCAAAGTGCACAAAGGTAGCGTTATAGGTGGTTCTATGATAGGAAGAAACACATATATTGCTTCAAGAGCATATTTACCAAATTGTAGTATAGGGAGGTTTTGTTGCATTGCTCATGATGTAGTGGTTGTTCCAGACACGCACCCTGCTAGAAACTTTGTGTCTTCTTCTCCTGTTTTTTATAGTACTAAGAGGCAGTGTGGGCAGACGTATGTGTCTGAAATGAAATATCAAGAGATGTTGGATGTGGATGGTAGATTTGCAATAATAGGTAATGATGTCTGGATTGGCGCGTGGGTTAGAATAAAAGGTGGTGTTAGAATTGGAGATGGTGCAATTATTGCAATGGGGTCGGTAGTTGTTAAAAATGTACCACCTTATGCTGTTGTTGGCGGTGTACCTGCCAAAGTAATTCGATATAGATTCTCAGACGATATTATATC
>PPYE01560359.1_pt1 | contig 12955 bp, 13 predicted proteins | sample 1559881 | NCBI WGS metagenome assembly PPYE01 (sample SAMN08240022, study PRJNA423297) | Human gut metagenome, whole genome shotgun sequencing project.
AAGATCAAGTGGTCTTATTCCAAGTAATAAAATTATAGATCATAGGAGGTAAGCAGAGCATGAGAAAAAAGAAAGGAATCCTTATTACTGCCGTATTGGCGTGTACAGTTGCGCTGGGAGCCGGAGGTTATGTCCTGGCAGCACAGACAGGAAAAAAGGAAGCAGTACAGGAAACAAAGCGAGTACAGACGATACTTCCGGTACTCAAGGTAACAGAAGACCGGGAAATGGAGAATCAGGAAGTATGGGAGCATTTTGTCTCGGAGACGAAGATGGGACATCCTGCAGGAATCCGCGTGGAAATCGTGAAAAAACTGAAGGGCAATGTGGAGACAATCGATACAGGTCTGGGGCATAGCATAACATTTGATGGAGAGTTGTATCACTATATGGATAAGGGTGTGAACAAGACCTATCGTTATCTGCTCAGAGTACATGGTACTCTGCCAAAGGCAGCGGATTCCAGTTCCTATGATGTGCTGGCAAATGAAAAATACAGTTTCCTTGATATTGAGAAATCTATGCTTAGCAGTAATTCAAAGGATACCATTGATGTTCAGTTTGCCCACTAAGAGAATTTTTGGACACGGCTATAGTTTTTTAAATAGCCAACTAAGCAGCAGATGGGGTGGGAAATAGTAAAAATGGAGGAAGACAGAATGAATGGGAAAGGGAAGATTGGACTGAGTGTATTAGTTGCGGGAGTGGCAGCGGCAGGCATTATAGTGGGAGTGAATTTTGCAAAAACCCCATCTGGTGCAGAAAATACGGGGACGAATGCAGCCGTTGCGCAGCAGGCGGCATCAACGCCAGCCACAGTTACAGGGACAAGCATACAGGCGACAGAGCAGGGAGCAGAATTCCGATATAAAAAGTACACGATCAAACTGAAAAAATACGGTTACTGTTCCAGTACACAAAGCGGAGAGTTATTCTTTGAAGTTTCAAAAGATTCTGGGGAAATGGAAACACCTAATATGTTAAGTGGTGTTGTTAATAGTTTTGGAAAAGATGGTTGTATGTGTCTTGTTCTCAACGGAGTCGGAAACATTGAAAGCAAAGGGAAAATGTCGGATGGGAAATTGCTGATAACAACTAGGTTTTATCTGACAGGAGAAGTGCCAGACGAAGGACAGATCGGTATTAAAACGGCAGAACTGCGAGAGGACGGGAAAAGATTTGATCCTCAAATGATGATTTGTTTAAAAGATACGGAAGAAGGGGTTACATTCAATGGTGCCGGTGCCAAAACCGGAATGTCATCAGAGCGAATCCGCATCTTAAGTCAGAGTAAGCCAGAAAAGTATGTTGTTGAAGTTCAGGAGCAGGGTCAAAAGAAAGAAACCGTTTTCCGGTTGACAGATAATGCAAAGTCCGCATATGAGGTGAAGGATGAAGATTCACAGTATGCCTACGAATATGGCACAAAACTGGATAAAAAGATAGATTTGAGTAAAATCCAGCATATCTATGTGAATGGTAGAATGGTGAAATAGGAGTTAGAAAATAATTAAAAAAAGGTGAAATTTTTGGTGAAATTTTTTTGGGGGATTTTGCAAGGTTTCAGGTATACCCATCGTTAGGTATTATATAGCCCCAAATAGAGGGGTAACACATATGGACAAGGAGGAATCGAAATGAGAAGAAAAATGTTATGGGGAGTATGTTCTATGATGGCATTATTGCTGGTGGGATGTGGCAGTTCGACCAATGCCGGTCAGGAGACACAGCAGAGTACACCGGAGCCAACGGTGGCAGCAGTTACCCAACAGCAAAATCAGGATTATCATGTAGAGGGATCTACGGTATATGTAGATAAGAGCTGTTATCTGCCGGATGTAAAGGCGGATAATGCCACCGAAATGGTTATAGCAGATGGGGTTGAGTTGAAGGATTATGAGCCGGCCAGCACAAAAGATGAGTGCGGTTCCTTTGTCCAGCCGCAGTATAATTCCTGGTTTGCCGGCAGCCCTAAGGTTAAGAGTGTTTCTCTGGAAAAGGCGGATGTCACCGTTGGTAAAAAAAGTAAAGCGTATGTAGAGAATGGACTTCTGCTTTACAAAGGAGAGGCAAAGGGAGTGTATGCCTGTGTTCCTGCCACAGAGGGAAAGGTAAAGATCCCTCAGGGAATCAAAGACATCTATGATTGTGCCTTTTATGGCTGTGACCAGATAACATCTGTGACACTGCCGAAGAGTGTGCGATGGATTGGGGATGCAGCATTCGGAGAGAATAAAAAACTGGAAAAAATAGAAGTAGCATCGGACAATCCGTTTTTGAAAAGCGTAGATGGTGTTCTGTATACAAAGGATGGCCGCGTACTGCTGGCATATCCGGCGGGAAAAACAGATAAAACCTACAAAGTTGACGCAAAGGTTAAGTATATCGCCAGAGGAGCGTTTGCGGGAGCGGTCAATCTTGAGAAGATAGAACTTCCTAAGGGACTGTTTTCCATTGAAGATTATGCATTTAAAGGCTGCACCAGTCTGAAGTCCTTCAGTGGCGCATCAAAGGTGTACCGGGTAAAGAAAAATGCATATGCATACTGTGATGCGCTGGATGGATCCAAACAGTTAAAAACAGAAGAATCCGGTGAGGATACACAGACAAGTGATTTACGATGGGAAGGAGACTACCTGAAAGGAACACTTTCTTATCTCTACAGTAATTATTCATGGAAGTTCAGCAAAGACAAGTATGGAAACATTAGTACCAAAGACATCGTAGATGCATTGAAAGAGACAGGAAAAGTGCCGGCGGGACTGGAGAAAAAGATTGATAACATTTCATATCAATACGAAATGCAAGTTCTGTATTCTATGGCATTGAAGGTAATGGAAAAGAAAGATTTGCAGAAATTTGGAAAACAAGTAGATGTATTTTTAGAAACATACGGTGAGTAGGAAGCAGAAAGTATTGTCAACTTATTATACGAGGAGTGATAACATGGAGAGAGTAAAATGGATTTTTGCGCTATGCATGATTTTATGTGTTGGATGCGGCAGTCAAGTGGAAAGTGAACCCACACCGACACCCACATCTACGCCAAGTCCTACACCGATGCAACGGCTGTCATCCTGGGTAGAACCAACTGCTGTGCCAGGAGCAGCAACCCATGAGGTAGAAAAGAGGAATGTAACTATACAGGGACATAGATATAAGTATATATATTATGCGGAATATGATGGCAGTTTGGTTGTATTGGCAGCGGGGACGGACGAAGATACATTGTATATTCCATCAAAGATAGATGGTAAAAAAGTGACTCGAGTGGGGGTAAGTGATGATTCGAGTGATGTGGACTTTTCCTTTAATCCGACCATTCATGGAATGATAGCAAGGGGGCCAACAGAGTATTGGGAAGCAGATAAGAAAGACAAACGGAAAAATCTGGTCCTGGCAGAAGGAATAGAAACAATATGTGGGAATGCTTTTTTTGAATGCTATTTTAATAAGGTGACTCTCCCATCTACCTTGGAGGAAATAGGAGAGATTGCATTCATGGGCACACATATTAAGGAAGTGACTGTAAAATCAAAGGAAATAAGTATTGGCAGAGGTGCTTTTAGTGGTTCAACACTTCGGAAAATTCAATTTCGGAAAGGGTATAAAGGATATATTGCGGAAGAAGCGTTTGATAGGACGCAGATAGAGACGTTTGACTGGCCGGATTATAACGATGCTGTTGAAAATGGAGAGGTTTCTCTGGACTACGATGAGAGGCTGTTCCCAACATTTAACAGATGTAAAAAACTGAAGGAAATACGATTCCCGGAGAATCAAAAATTAATCTGTATTGATAATCGTGCTTTGGTTGGATGCTCCAAATTAAAGAAACTTGTCTTCCCGGCATCTACGAAGAAGGTCGTTTATTGTGATAACTTTTATGCAAACAACTACAAAAAATCTCCGGGTGAACTGATTTTCCTGGGGAAAAATACGGAATTACAACCGGGATCAAAAAGTTATTACTTAAAAAAACGACATGATAAAAATAAGAACTGGATTATTTCAACAGGAAAAATTATAGCACCAAGAAATTCAAAGGCGATCGAAAAGGCAAAAAATGTGTGGAAGATAAAAAAATTGACCTGTGGCCAGATGGATAAATTGGACGGAGAATATGAAAATGATGACGAAAATGATGCCGGAGCACCAGACGAGTTTATTAGAGGAGAAACGGATGTAGACTCAGAAGGAATTACATATGAAAGGATGAACTATGAGTATCTGGAGTAACTTATTGCACTACTACTCGCAAAATCTTACTATAGCCATCGTTATGTATAGTATAAAATAACAAAGAACTGCAAAATATAAAGGAGGATATTATGAAAAAAGCAATCGGAGTATTTGTAGGCGCATTAGGAATGACTATTCTTTTGTCAGGAAGTATCGTTCTTGGCAATGCAATAAGCAGCCAGGACAGCAAACAGCAGAAACTGGAGCGGATCGCAGAGGACAAAGAAAAGATCAAAGTGCAGGAAAAGAATATGCAGGAGGCCAAAACAGATAAGGAATACCGGGAGGCTGAAAGCGAACTGAAGAAGAGCTTGAAGGATAAGGCAAAGCTGGAAGTAGAGACAGGAACTTATGATTATCAGGGTTATTTTGCAAACAGACTATTTGCCTTAAATGACTGTCGGCAGATCCTGGAGCGGGATTTGGACAAATCCAGTAAGGAATGGGAGAAAAGTAAAGTAAAAGAAATGAAGGCACTTTACAAAAAGTACAAGGCCTACAAAAACGGCGACTGGGATTATTCACAATTAAGCAAAGATTTGAACCGTGAATGTGACGAATTGACAGCTAAGTATGCAAAGTACGAAAAGTAAGACAGCTAAGGGGGGATATATAGTATGACAAAGAAAGTGGCATTGGTCATAACAGGGTGTGTTATTTTATTGGTGCTAGCGGCAGTTGTCACATACATTGGTGGAGCGAAAATGAGCAATGGTGTATACAAGATTGAAGGAAGCAAAGACTACCCCAATGCGAAAATCGTTGTAGAAGATGGAAATATCCAGTTTTATGATATTGACCTGAACGCCATATATCGGGAAAAGCAGTTAGAGGAATATAACAATGTAATAAAGACACAACCATCTCTGGCATTTTCACAGGAAAATTTTCAAAAGTTTACGGATCTCAATGCTAACTTTGTAGATAACCAGTACAAGATTGATTATCAGAAGGAAATGTTGGGAAAAGAAGGAACTTTTACTTATACTTTTTCTTTATATCCGGGGAAAATGGTCTTTGGATTGGGAGTGGATTACGATGCTTTGCGAAAAAAGATTCATATTTGCAATGATGTACAGCAGATGACATTCAGCAAGTAAGGAGGAACCCTATATGACGAGAAAAAAACTTTTCTGCGGATTATGCACCGTGATGCTGCTGGCATTAACAGGGTGCAGTGGGGAAGACGGTCAAAAGGAAGTAAAGCAGATCACACCGGAGCCCATCGTCACCTCCGTACCGAAGCAGGGAGGTAACGCCAAAGAAGACACCATTCATATGGATAAAAGTGGATATCTCCCGTTTGTCAGTTCAGAGACAGCTACAAAGTTAGCCATAGCGGATGGAGTTGAACTGCAGGACTATGAACGAGTAGTAGATGCCAGTGTTGTGGGAGAAGGGGAGACATTTGCATACATAACTCCCCGTTATAATTCGTGGTTTGTAGGCGTACCCCAGGTGACGAAAGTCTCTCTGGGGAAAAAGGGCGTTTCGCTGGAGAGCGCAAGCAAGGTGTATACAGACGGAGGACTTGTGATGTATAAGGGCAAGAGCAAGGGGGCATTTGCCTGCCCGATCCCTACAGAAGGAAGAATTGAGGTTCCACAGGGAACCAAAGATATTTATGATTGTGCTTTTTATGGCTGTCAGAAGATAACATCCGTGGTACTGCCTGAGAGCGTAAGGTGGATAGGAGGCGCAGCGTTTGGTGAAGCATCCAGACTGGAAAGCATTGAAGTGTCGATGAACAATCCGTTTTTAAAAAGTGAAGATGGCGTCTTGTACACAAAGGATGGCCTCGTTCTGCTGGCGTATCCGGCGGGAAAGCCAGACAAATATTATAAAGTAAAGGACGGCGTAAAGTTCATTGCAGGAGGGGCTTTTGCCGGGGCGGATAATCTGGAGAAAATCGAACTTCCAAGAGGGATGTTTTCTGTGGAGGAATATGCTTTTAAGGGGTGTCGCCATCTGAACAAAATATCAGGGGCGTCCAGGATATACAGTGTAAAAGAAACCGCTTATGAATATTGTGAGGAACTGGATACCATCGACAGGCCATTGATGGATGGTGAATTGGCAAATGGACTCATGCCTATATGGGAAGAGAACTATATGAAGAATGAACTTTCTTATGTGTTTGATGCGCTGCCATGGAAATTCAGCCGTGCCAATCAGGGATATATTACGAGAGAGGATATTACGAGAGGATTAAAACTTTCAGGATTGAAGGTGCCGAAAAGACTGAAAAAGAAAATAGACAAGGTTACCTATTCGTACGAAATGCAGATACTGACGGACCTGACACAGAATTCGGTATCGTGGGTGGATTTTGATACGAAGATGGATAATTTTTTACAGAGATATGGCCGTTGACGGAGACAGGGGGTGAGAACGATGTGGAATTTGAACAAATGGACCGATCACACAGCGTTGTATGTGAGGGAGCAAAGTTATACATATGGCCAGCTGGACAGGATGCAGCAGGCGTTTGCAAAGAAAGTGGATTCACACCGCCTGGTATGTGTCATGATGACCAATGAACTCCCGGCACTGGTGGCATATATATCCTGTATCCAAAATCATCATCCGATAATGGTTTTGTCGGCACAGACGCCGTACCGGGGTCAGGAGAATCTATGGGAGCATTATGAACCGGATGTGATCTGGATGCCGCTGGCGGGAGAAAAAGAGCATCGTGAATTTTGGAACCGGGGGCTTTACAGACGGCAGGCAGAGAACGAGGGATATGTACTTTATGAGCGCATAGAGAAGAATGAAATGCCTGTCTGCCGGGACTTGGCGTTGCTTTTGCCTACTTCCGGCTCCACCGGCAATCCGAAGATGGTTCAGATCAGTTATGAAAATATTCAGAGCAATACGAAGTCTATCTGTGAGTATATGCATCTGACCGGTGAAGACTGCGGGATTACTGTATTACCGCTTAGTTATACATATGGATTGTCAGTGGTAAACACGTTATTGTATGTGGGAGGCAGGGTTTGTCTTACGGCGGATCATGTGATGCAGGCCTCCTTCTGGCGTCAGATGAGAGACCGGGGGATTACATTTCTGCCGGGAGTCCCTTATACATATACCTGCATGAGGAAGATGAATCTTCATCCGGAACGTTATGAGAAACTCCGGATCATGACTCAGGCGGGGGGAAGACTTTCGAAGGAACTACAGGAGTACTGGGGACAGACCGCCAGGGAATATGGTAAGGAATTTTATGTTATGTATGGACAGACAGAGGCCACGGCCCGGATCAGTTATCTGCCGCCGGAGCATTGCCTGGAGAAGACAGGAAGCGTGGGAATCGCCATTCCGGGGACACAGATATTTTTAAGAAGTCCTGAGGGAGCAGTCATTACGGAGGCAGGAGCAGCTGGGGAAGTGGTGGTAAAAGGATCTCACATAAGTATGGGATATGCCACATGCCGGGCTGATCTGGCTCAGGGAGACAGACGGAATCAAGTACTGGAAACCGGTGATATCGGGTATCTGGATGAGGAAGGATATCTGTATCTGATAGGACGAAAAAGCCGTTTTGCCAAAGTATATGGCAAGCGGGTCAATCTGGACGATCTGGAACAGATGCTGACACATGAGGGAGCCGGCGAGATCGCTGTTATCTCAGATGATGAGAAAGTTTATGTAGTCACAGATGTCACCAGGATCAAGGAGCAGGATGAGAGATGGCGACAGAGGATTGAGCAGGCAGCAGGAGATCACTGTCTGGGGAAAATTTTACACTGGAGGGAACTGCCGCACAAGGAAAGTGGCAAGATTGATTACAGAAGAATCGGGGAAAGGGTGAAAGAGGATGAAACTGTCTATATGTAAGGTGAAACGAATTGAAAGAGAAACGGGGCTTATGTGTCTGGACGACTGCATTGCAACTGTGGCAGAGTATTATCACTGTGGATATGAAATGTCTTATGCAGGAGGATTTGCCATGAGGTGGCGGTCCGGTTTTACGAATTTTGCAGGACAATATCAGATTCACCTGCTGGATCGTTTGGAAAATCTTAAAAAATATCATGGGCTAGAGATCGTGAAAAAGAATTTTTTCTCGGGGAAAGGGGTTCTGCGGAAAATAGAAAAGGAACTTACACAGGAACGCCCGGTGATGATGCAGATCAATCCTTATTGGTGTCCGTGGGATGACGGATATGGAAAATATGACGCCAATCCGGGACACATGGTGCTTGTGACCAAGGTAGAGCAAAATGGTCTGATCTGCTGTGATCCTTATTTTGAGAAAGAAGATCAGAGACTCCCGCTGACTTTGTTTTACAAAGGACTCCAGGAGGTGTTTTTTACAAACTATCATGAGCCGGAGCCGATCACCAGACAGGAACGGCAGGATGCTGTGGTAAACATGTATGGGGCATTGGCCGGAAATGGATATTTTCGGGGACTAAGAGATTTTATACAGGATGCATCGGCGTGTCCGGATCTGTTCTATGATGTTTTTCTGGATGAAGATCTGTGGATCAGTGGATTGATCATCTTTTTGCTGCAGGTAAATCAAAGTATCCAGAATCTGGCAGTAGTAACGGATTATGCAGGACGCCGGAATGAGGCACCGGGAGCGGTAGAGGTGGCTGAATCTTTGTGGAATCTGGCGGTGCGATGGAAGCAGGCGAGAAAGCTTATTGTCAAACTGTATTTTATCCGCCGGGAGGATGCCAGACTGAAAGAGAGAACGCTGGCGAGGTTGAGTGGAATTGTAGATGAACTGGAACAGATTGCAGAGCACATAGAAGAAGTATGGGATGAGAAGGTGGAGAAGGAAGAGATACATGTGAAGCCGGAAATGGCCCGGATGGTGTGTGTGCCGCTGGAAGAGTATAGAAACAACCGTGGATTTTTACATAGGGAGAGATTGGAGGAAGAGGCAGATTTTTCATCTGTGGGAACCTGTTATGTGACAGAAGGAGAGAAAAGAGAGTGGTCTCTTGGAAAATATAAGTATCGTCTGGCCGCGCTGGGTGAGGACATTGTGGATAACATTGCCTGTGACGGACAGTGCGTGTGCATACCACGAGGCAGGTATAGCAAAATAAGTCTCATCGGCTCTGCGGAGTTTGGTAATTCCAGTGACATCCTGCGGCTGCAGGATCAGGGAAAGGCAGCAGGTGAGATCACCATAGCGTTTACGGATTATATCAACCCGCCGCAATGTGGGGAGAGCGTTGCCTGGCAGGGGCATGGTGTAGTGAAGGAAAATGGAGATTGGCAGGAGATGAAGGAGGTGTTGTATCTGTATCAGCAGGAATATGATATGCCGGCGGGAGAAGTGTCGGAAATCCTGCTTCCTATCAATCCCAGTATCCATATATTTGCAATCACTATAGTATAATGAAAGAAAGTACCAATAATCACCCAACAATAAGCTGTAAAAATCATCGTTGAATTTTACAGCTTGTTGTATATAATAGAGATAGCAGAAACAATCAAAATCAAGAAAGGAGTGGAAAGATCTGACAAATATTTTACAGATATCTGATTTGAGAAACTACAATGAAGTACTGAAAAATTGTCATAAAGGGGAGCCTGTATATCTGACTAAGAATGGCAAAGGACGCTTTGTGGTTATGGATATTGAAGATTATGAGCGTGACCGTGCAGAAAAAAAACTTTTGATGAAGCTGCAGGAAGCAGAAGAGGCGGTAAGAGACGGTGAAGGATGGTTGGATCTGGCTGAATTAAAAGCCATTGTGGGGGAGTAAAATGTTAAAATTGCGGATTAATCCGATAATTGCAAAGGAAAGGAACATAAGAACATGAAAAAATGGATGACAAAGGCCGCTGCCCTTGTATTAGCAGGATCTATGCTGTTGCAGCCGGCGTTCGTACAGGCTGACACACAGACACAGGAGGAGCAAACAACCGAGACAAAGCAGTCCGATCAGAAAGTGATCGTGATTGATGCCGGACACCAGACTCGTGCCATGAGTGCTACAGAGCCCAATGGACCTGGTTCCAAGACAAGGAAAGCCAAAGTAACCGGAGGTGCTACCGGAGTGGCAACACATTTGCCGGAGTACAAATTGAACCTCATTGTAGCAAAAAAACTGAAGAAAGAACTGACAAGCCGTGGTTACAAAGTGATTATGGTGCGCACGAAGAACAATGTGCGTCTGTCCAATGTAGACCGTGCCAAGATTGCCAACAAATATAAGGCAGATGCATTTATCCGCATCCATGCCAACTCAGCCAACAGCTCTTCAGTAAAGGGAGCACTTACTATTGCCCCACAGAATTCCAATCGTTATATGAAAAAGAGTGTCCGCAAAAAAAGCCAGGCACTGTCAAAGAAAGTACTGAAAGCATTCTGCAAAGCCACCGGAGCAAAAAGCCGTGGAGTGATGTACACCAATACCATGACTGGCATTAACTGGTGCAAGGTGCCGGTAACAATCGTAGAAATGGGATTTTTGAGTTGCCCGTCGGAAGACAAGAAGATGTCAAAGAGCAGTTATCAGAAAAAAATGGTCCGCGGCATCGCAAATGGAATTGATAACTTTTTTGCTTGAAACTCCGTGAGAAAATGATAAAATATAAATAAGACATTTTAAGAAACGGAGGTAATGGATCATGAATAAAGTAATTACAATTTCAAGACAATATGGCAGCGGCGGACGAGAGGTCGGCAAGTTGTTAGCAGATGCGTATGGAATTCCATTTTATGATAATGAGATCATTACAAGAGCAGCGAAAGAGACCGGCTTTGCCGAGGCTACTTTTAAGAAAGCAGAAGACAAGGCCACCAACAGCCTTTTGTATTCACTGGCGATGGGTATGAATGTGTTCGCCAGCCAGGAAGTTGGATATGCCGGATTGTCATTAGATGACCGGATTTTCCTGGCTCAGTCTGATATTATCCGCAAGGTTGCCAAGGAGGGACCGTGTGTGATCGTAGGAAGATGCGGAGATTACGTATTGAAAGATCGGGAGAATCTTGTTAAAATATTCATTCAGGCGTCTCCGGATTTCCGTATTGCCAGAGCCATTGAGAGAGATGGTGTGCCAAAAGAGAAAGCGGCTGAGATCGTGTTGAAGAAAGATAAGAGCCGTGCAAACTACTATAAGTATCATTCTGGTGAACGCTGGGACAATGTATTGAATTACGATCTGGCGATCCGCAGTGATCTGTGTGGTGTTGAGGAAACAGCCAGATGCCTGAAAGCATATATCGACCAGATGTAGAATAAAGAGAGAGGATTTTAGACAGACATGAAGATTCGTACTAGATTTGCACCAAGTCCTACAGGAAGAATGCATGTAGGAAATTTGAGAACCGCATTGTATGCGTACCTGATTGCTAAGCATGAGGGAGGAGACTTTTTACTTCGTATTGAGGATACAGACCAGGAGCGTTTTGTGGAAGGAGCACTGGATCTGATCTACAAGACAATGGCAGAGACCGGCCTGGTTCATGATGAGGGACCGGACAAAGACGGCGGCTATGGCCCTTATGTTCAGAGTGAACGAATGAAAACGGGCATGTATCTTGACTATGCGAAGCAGTTGGTGGAGAAAGGTGAGGCGTACTATTGTTTTTGTACCAAAGAACGCCTGCAGAAGCTCCACGAAGAAGCCGAAGAAAAAGGAGCAGATGTAGCTAAATATGACAAGCATTGTCTGTCTTTGTCCAAAGAAGAGGTAGAAGAAAAACTGGCTGCCGGGGTTCCTTATGTGATCCGCCAGAACAATCCTACTGAGGGAGAGACTACCTTTGAAGATGTGATCTATGGCACGATTTCAGCGCCAAATGAGGAGCTGGATGATATGATCCTGATCAAGTCCGATGGATATCCTACATACAATTTTGCCAATGTCATCGATGACCATTTGATGGAGATCACCCATGTAGTCCGTGGTAACGAGTACCTTTCCTCTGCACCGAAATACAATCGCCTGTATCAGGCCTTTGGATGGGATGTACCAGTGTATGTACACTGCCCTACCATTACGGACGAGAATCATAAAAAACTCAGCAAGCGTCATGGAGCTTCCTCTTTTGAAGACCTTATGGATCTTGGATTTGTACCAGAGGCAGTAGTGAATTATGTAGCATTGCTGGGTTGGAGTCCTTCCGATGACAGAGAGATCTTTTCACTGGAGGAACTGGTTGAGGCGTTTGACTATAAGCGCATCAACAAGTCTCCGGCTGTCTTTGATATGGTGAAACTGCGCTGGATGAACGGCGAGTACATCAAGAAGATGGAGGATGAAAAGTATTATGAGTATGCACTTCCACAGATCCGCAAGGTGATCACAAAAGACCTGGATCTGAAGAAGATCGCAGATCTGGTAAAGAGCCGTATCGAGGTGTTCCCGGATATTGATGAGAAGATCGATTTCTTCCAGGAACTGCCGGAGTATGACATTGCCATGTATACTCACAAGAAAATGAAGACTAATTCGGAGAATTCCCTGGAAGTCCTCAAGGAACTGCTTCCACGGTATGAAGCTCTGGATGAGTATACGATTCCTGCTATTGAGAAAGTTGCTATGGATTATGTGGCAGAGAAAGGATGCAAGAATGGTCAGGCACTGTGGCCTCTCCGTACGGCAGTTTCCGGTAAACAGATGACTCCGGGAGGCGCCTATGAGATCATGGAGATCCTTGGAAAAGACGAGTCACTGGCCCGTATCCGCAAGGGAATTGAGATGTTAGAGCAGCAGTAAAATAAATATACAC
>PPYE01456027.1_pt1 | contig 12953 bp, 19 predicted proteins | sample 1559881 | NCBI WGS metagenome assembly PPYE01 (sample SAMN08240022, study PRJNA423297) | Human gut metagenome, whole genome shotgun sequencing project.
CAATACAACTTTTTCTCACATTTTTCATTCCCCACCAACATTTTTTGATAATTTCTAACATTTTCAAGCATTTTGAAAAATCTAACAAAAAACGCTTGACAAATCAAAATTTTTGTGATTTTACATGTTGCACCGAAAACCATGGTTAAGTTTTTGGTTATGGCCGAAAATTCGTTAGGATATATGAATAGTTATTCATATTTTCAAATAATATTTATACAAATATATGAATACTATACATTTTCATTTTATTGTTATTTGCATTCGTTTATTGTAAATTTTTATCATTTATCAATGAAAATAAAAAACATTGTAAAATTTGTAGATTTTTTATGTTGTGTATGGTATAATAAAGATACAAAATAAATCTGTGAGGTGTGTTTATGTCAATTTTACAATTTGTTAAATCATTGAACGAAAAAGGGTATAGCGTTGATGTCGATTATAAGGAATTAATTCCGGGCGAATTTTTTGCGTCAATAGACATTAACAAAGGTATCTTTAATCATCACGTTACCGTGGCATTAAGTGAGGAATACAGCTATTCTCTAATGAATTTGTGTCTTGCGTTATCTAATGAAATATTGGTTAGAGCATTAGACAAATACAATCAATAAAGCCTTCTGATGAGTCTTTGAAAATTAAGACGAAACGCCGTGAGGCGTCAAGGCTGTCGCCCTATAATGTAGATTTACAACTGAATATTACCTTGATTTTTCATTACATGAAAGGCAAACGGAGGTTATAAACATGCGATTGTATCATTGTAGCGCTACATGTAGTGCACGTAATTTAGTCAGTTATGACACGCGTTTATTTTGGGTCGTCTATCCGTATTATATCCTATACTTATGTCCGTCAAATACAAGTAAATTGCATATAAGAAAGTATATCCAATGGTTGCACGACAATGATTATGTCACGCGCGCGGGTATTATTCAACATATGTATTATTTGGGGATTAAATACAAAAAGCCCTTTGTTGTATATGCTTTGAGAGATGATAAATATGTCGTCGTTGATGATTATCATCATTTCGTAAAATAAAAAATTTTATCGCCTTTCATGTAATGAAAAATCAAGGGCGCGGATTTTTCAAATACTTTATAAAGGATATTAACAAATATGAAAAGTTACGAACAAGCATTAGAGGCTTTGAAAGCAAAATATGAGGCACAAGCGCACGCTGTCGGCGATTTGAGAACGAAAGCAATAGATTTTATCGACGCATGCGAAAAAGCCCCCGCAAGCGCGCGAAACGAGCTTAAAACGGTTATAAAACGTCTGAAAGCCTTTTCAGAGGGAAAGACCTATCAGGAATATTTGGAGGGCTTGACCGATGAAAGCAACAGTTAAAAAATACGTTTTAAGGACTTGCAAAGGCGCGAACGGTAGTTTCCAAGTGCTGGATATTTTCGTGGACGTTGTCAATGATAAAAACGAGGTAAGGACGTATCGTGGGCAAATGGGCGCGGAATACGCAAAAAAATATTTTGCATATTGCGGAGTAACGACTAAAGCCACAATTGGCCAACCGTGCGAAATTTCGTTAGTAAAAGAGCAATATACAACGAAAGACGGAGAGCAACGACAAGTTACAAAAATCAAATATTTCAATTTACTTGACGAAAATAACAAACCTATAATCATGTATAAAAATAAGGTCGATGAATTAGATTTCTAATTAACAAATTTTACAATAGATAACCGTTTAACATAGCGCCCATGTTAAGCGGTTATTTTTTGCGTTTTCAGAGTGTTAAAAATTTTCGTTAAAAATTAACATTGTTAAATCAGTGTTAAAAATTAACATTTTGTTTAGTATTTACGCGTGTGTACTGGCGCGCGTAAGAGAGAAAACTTTCAGTAAAACATACAATCTATTTTGGAGGTATACCCCATGACAGAAAATGAAAATATAGAGGGGGAGGTTAAAAAATCAAGCAAATACCCCCCCTCATTCACGCATATTGTGCAAATTTCATATCATGAATTTAGTTATATGACACATTCCCAATTAATGTATATGCTTAGAGATTGTAAAGACAATACAAAAATTATAATACAAGCTGCATTAGGAGAAATGTCAATATATAAACGTACAGGATATTATACAGTGTCTTGTTGTAATGAGGTCTTAGAAATTGGAAATTGTAATTATATATCAAGAATAGCCAGAATTATTTGGAAAGTAATTAATTTGATTGAAATGGAGGTAGACTCCAATGAGATTTCCGACTAAATTCAATAAGGTATTAAAAGAATTATATACGCCAGATGAAATAAAAGAAATTAAATCTTTTATAAATCAAACACAGGTTTTTAAGGAAAGCTATAATAAGCATGCAAATAAATTGAATTTACCAACGCTCCCTAATATAACAAATTACGGAATGCGCCAAAAAGGATATATAAAAAATGCGTTGCAAACATATAAAAGCGAAATTAAAACATATTCCGAAACAGGTAGAACCACAACAGAAATTAATGATATTCAAAATTTATCAAACGATTTATATACAGTGGGATTTGATATTAGTCCAGATAATTTATCAAATTTTTCAGATAATGACTTAAATCGTTTATATAATCTTGTTTCCGATTTTTTGTTTTACGTTGATATGGATTTTTATATTGAATATAAAAAGCAAGAGATATTATCAGAAATTTATGATAATATAGCTCAAATATTAAAAAAATATGGATTTTGATTTTAGACGGTACAAACATATATATGCAGCAGACTTTGAGACATCAACGGAAGCATGGAATTGTGAGGCGCGTGTTTGGCTGTGGGATATATGTGATAAAGACTATAAACATAGAACAGGAACAAGCATTAATTATTTCATGAATTATATTATACGTACGTCATATAAATGTTTATATTTTTTTCGTAATTTAGCATATGACGGTAGTTACATAATAACGTGGTTGTTTAATAATGGTTATAAACATGTTAATAAGAAATCCGATGAAATGCTGCCTTTTGAATTTCACACAGTAATAAGTGATATGGGTTTACATTATGCTTATGAAATTGTGGGGCGTGTGGGGCAACATGTTACAATAATGGATAGCCTTAAAACTGTTAATATGAGTATACACGATAGTGCTATAATGTACGATTTACCGATAAAAAAGGGCGAAATTGATTATGATAAATTTAGAGAAATAGGCTATAAACCTACCGACGAGGAAATATCGTACATACATAATGATACTGAAATAGACATGAGAACAATACAGAAAAATATTGAAATGGGAGGCGTGAAATTTACGCAAGCAGGAAATGCAAGAAGCGAATTTATAAAGGGAATAGGTAAGAAAAATTATGATATTAATTTCCCTTTTCTGCAACAAATAGAAGAAACTAATATACGAAAAGCATATCGCGGTGGATATGTATATTGTAATCCTAAATATCAAAATAGAGTAATATATAATATGATGTCATTAGATAAAAACAGTATGTATCCTGCGCAAATGTTGCATGAATATATGCCGCGCGGTTTCCCTATGTGGTATAGTGGAAAATATGATGATAAATATTCAGGTAAATATCCGATATACATACAGCATATTAAAGTATCATTTGAGTTAAAACCGAATGCAGTACCTACAATAGCACGTCGGAATGGATTTTTGTCGTCGGATAATTTATATTTGAACTCATCTAACGGTTTAATGTTCGATTTATGGCTTGCAAACCCTGATTTAGAATTATTATATATGTGTTACGATATAATAGAAATAGAATACATTGAGGGGTATATGTTCAAAGCTGTTAAGGGCATAGAAATTACACCGAATGAAGCTAAAAATATGGATAAGTTTGAAATAATAGATGAGGACGGAAAAGGTAGTTTATTTTATGATTATATTCATAAATGGAGATTAGGAAAAGAAACACATATAGGGGCAGCGCGTGCATATGATAAACGTATGCAAAATGCACTTTACGGTACATTCGGAACGAACCCGAAAAGAGATAGTAAAGAGCCATATTTGGAAAATGGGGTGTTGCGTTTTTCATTAATAGAAGGGGAGTATTCAAAAACAAAATCATATATCCCCATAGCTGTATTTGTAACAGCGTGGGCACGATATAATCTTATAAAATATATATTAAAAAATATTGATAAATTTGTGTATTGTGATACAGATAGTTTATACGTTTTAGACGACATAAACTTAAATAATATACCTATACATTCCACTTTATATGATTATTTTAAGATTGAGCATTATATCTATAAGTTTAAGTGCGTAGGAGCAAAACGGTATATCTATTGGGGGTGGGAACCTAAAACTCCCACTGTATGGAATAAATACGTTACATGTTGCGGCGCAGATGACAATATAAAGAAACAAATGGATTTCGATAATTTTAATTTAGGTCAAGAATTTCAAGGTAAAAAACAGGTTAAAAGTGCAATAGGCGGTAAAATAATAGGAATAACAACTTATAGATTAGGCAAAATAAAAAAAGAGGGATAAAACCCTCTTTTATTGTGTAACTAATTTAGATATTAATAGGAACATTGAACCAATCTTTTGAGAACTAAACCTCACCATTCCGTGAGAATACATTATTGACCATGTAATCATTTGTCCGTTACAATCTTTAATGAAATTAGTATCTATTGACATATCACTTGTTGTTACCGATATAACCGGATATGCAGGATTAAATTTATATTTGTCCGTGAAATATAATATTCCATGATTATCTCGCCATACGGTTATTTTAGTTGATAGATATTTGATATTATAAACCATTGTTGAATGTAAAGGCCTATCAGAAATAAAACTCTCGTCAATACTATCCATAGCGATATTTTGAGTAGTATAGTTTTCATATTCAGTATTTTTAGAAAGTTTCCCTAAAATACTATCTTGTTTTTCTTTTATGGTATCCTCCGATGTATCGAAATAATAGAATAAATCTCTATTACGATTTTTATAGTATCGAGTTGTGAATGGTATATTAAGTTGTTCATTATATGGGTTGGTCAATGTGTCATTATTGCCTAACATGATAATCCAAAATTCGCGTCGCCTGAATATTGTTTCCATAAGTCGAAAGAATATAGCGGGCTCGTGTATTCCGTATTCACCGCCTTTATATTTTCCACGTGATTTTGCTACATATTCATCAAATAACACAACATCGCAATCCTCTATCTGAACGCCTTTAACATTGTTCAATGTAGTATAATACGCACATTCATGCCATTTATTATCAACCTTTATAGATATTATATTTGACCTATGCTTTTCATCTTGTATCCAATCAAATCGATTTCCATAAGCATTCAATAATGAAGGGAGTAACCCCATATTAAGTGCTAATTCCATTTCAATATCGGAACGTCTGAGATATAAAAATTTTTTACCTGTATTCTTAAAACGGTCAAATAGATATGCAAGCCAATAAGTTGTTTTACCTCTCCCTGCAATACCGTTAACGATATGGCAATGATATTCCTTATTTCCTATTTGATAATTCTCTTGATTAATATAAAATAAATTTTTATCCATTATAGTTCAGTCTCCATTACAAAAAACATTACCATGGGTAAATCAACTTCACTGTTTTCTTCATTTAAGCAACGAATTGATAACCCGTCCTCTGAATATATACATAATATATCTTTCTCCGCTAATCTACCATATGCAGCAAGCCCTTCATTACTATTCACATATAAATTATCTGCCAGCATTACAGCAACGTAATTTGTAGTATCTCCTGCTATAACACCATTTTTTGCATATATAGAATTATTAAACGTATTTTCGCCCGTGAAAGTATTATTTCCTGCTGCCGTTACGTCACCCGTTCCTCCACCGCCTGCCGCGCTAATGACAAGCTTCTTATTATCTTCACTTGCGTCAATGGTGACATTCTCACCAGCCAACAACGGTATATGGATTTCATTAGCTCCGTTATAGGCGATAATAGCACCGTTTGTAGTGTCATATATTACACTGTCAACTGATGTAAATTCTGGAATGGCAGGTATATCAGAAGTAAGAGCAAGTGTTCCTCCTTCATTAGGAAATAAAAATTCATGAAACATTCCGTCATTAGTAACCGTGCCAAGACAATAATAATATAAACCTAATTCTTTTATATTATACATATTTTCGCTAACATCTGCAACATATTTAGAATATATTCCTTGATTATTAGCGTATGTATTATAAATATTATAGTCATTGTCTTCAAAATGTATTTCTTTGAAATATACTCTTTTATTAAACGTATTTATTTCTGCAAAAGTATTCGCTTTCGTTACGTCTGCAAAATTCGTGGTATCGGGGATTTTACTTTCTACTTCCTGTAACTCTGTTTTGGTAGCTAAATTAGAAGTATCAGGTATCTTGTTTTCTACTTCCTGTAACTTCCATGTTAGCCACGTCTTGGCCTGATACACCTTTAACAACAGCTGTTTTTCCTGTTTCATCTCGATATAATATACTATTAGTTACAGAACCCGACGAATATCTAATTTGAGTATCGTTGCCTTCTATATTTGCATATAAAACAGCACTTGAAATAGGAGACGTTATTTTATTGAGTTTATTATTCAGCGTACTATTAATTTTAGCAATATTTGTTTCTGTGTTATTTACTCTATTTTTAAGGTTTGTTACATTTGTTTCAGTGTTACCTACTCGGGTTTTAATCTGCCCTACTTGAACTTGAATAGTAGTTATATCATTTTCTGTATCCTCAACACGAAAACTTAAACTATTTATGCTTTCAGTATTTTTTTGTATTGCCGCATTAGTAGTAGTCTTAAACTCTTCAAACTCTTGGTCGGTTACAAAGTCGTTGTGGTCAACTGTTATAACAATGGGCGTGATAGGTTTGCCGTCATATGTATTACCTGTAATTGTAAATACAATATTTCCGCTATCTTCCGTTACCGCTACTTTAATTGTATTTATATCCGTCATTACACCGAAAAAACTATTCATATACTGAACGACAGCATTGCATAATTCATTGGGCGCAAGAGGAACACGCGAACCCTTTGTTGTTGCATATTTAATTGCTATTTGCTTCAAATTTTCTATTGTCATTTTTTGCTACCTCACTTTCAATATTTTGTAATTGTTCGTTTATATAATCAACAATAGCATTGCATGCTTCGTCTGCTTGTAACGGTATCGCACTGCCTCTATTGTATGCGTAATCAATAGCAATCTCTCTGAATGTTTTATATGTTACCATTTATATCCTCCCTAATAATTAAGGAGGGGTTATTCGCCCCTCCTAAATAAGTTACTTTGCCACGTTAACTTTTTTAGTCATGGCCACTTCTTTATTAATTAATTTCGTCCAATAATCAGCGTCATATTCGATACTTGCGGAAATACAATCGTTCTTGATTTGAGACAATACCCACGATTTCTTGCTGGTACCTTCCGTGAACATTTTTTCTGCGTCCTGTATATACTGTACAACATTATTATAAATGTCAAGTAATACAGTAGGCTTTTTGTCGGAAGGTGCTGCAATCAATTCTTTGACTTTCTTCCAAAGATACAAAATCATAGGAATAATGACAACTACAAGAATAGAAAGACAAGTACCTACAAGCTGGACAATTTGAAGAAATTTATCCATTATAAAACCTCCATAAATAAATTATCGAAACAATGTATCCAATCATTACGGATTGCAGTATTTTCAAGCACTTTTCTTATTTCATCACCTGTACTATAAATAGTAGTATTATTGTTGCTATGCACAAGACTTTCATCGCGGGTGCGATTATCGGTATTATTATCAGTTGAAGTAGTAGTCCCTGTTGTATCAGTAGTTGTATTCATTATTTCAACATTTCTACCTTTATTTACAGTTTTATTATTCAAATCAGGTGTAACAGTGTTTTCTTTTGTATGTATATTATTATCCTGTATCTTATTTGTATCAGTATAATTTCCTGTCGTTGTCATTGCTGGATATTCAAGATTATTTTGTATAAGCAATTCATACTTATCTATATTTCTTTCCCAGCATGAATTAAGACGTTGTACAAACATGTCATCACTATCAAAACCGATTTCAGAATAAAACCAATAATTAACGAATATATTATATAATTCAGTTTGTATTTCGTTTAATTCTTTTGGAGTAAACCCAACACTATCTTGCGAAAAACTACCTATTAACTGAGTTGTTTTATAATCAGAATCAAACTGTGCTACCACTCTTTTCAACGTTCTGCCTATTGAATAAAGAATCTTGAACATTTTTAACAAATTCCTCCTTATTATCTTTCAAGCTAATATTTACTTTGAACATTTTGTTAACTTTTTCTATCGCTTTTTCACGAGCTGTTTTAGCGGAATTATAATAAGAGTTTATTATTTCGTTACCTGCATTAACTTCGTCTACAAGCAATCTTTCTTTTTTTTCTATTGCAGTATTATTATATCCAAAATATTGAAAAATTCTATTCTCAAATACTTGAAAATCCGTTGTGAGTTTATCTCCAATAAATTCTATTTTATTGTCAAACGCATAAGAGTTAAACGGTCTACTTTCAGTAAGTATTTTTGTTTTCTTATCCGCTGCAGTACCTCTTATACGTATTTTAATGGAGTCACTAAATTCGCTAAGTTGCCTTACAAATGTTTCCGCACTCTTCTTTTCGTCCTCGTCTATCTCCATAATAAGCGGTTGACGTTGACGTCGTATATTTTGCAAGTGCGTTTTATCCAGTTCCATGATATATTTCAGATTATACATAACGTGTAAAAACGGAATAGAAAAGAAAGCGTCATTCGGCATTATTACACTGTTATTTTCAGTAAGGTCTTTTCGGAAATTATTAAACCCGAATACAGTCCATTCGGTAGGAAATCCTGTAATATTAAATTTCCATTGCCCTGTTACGGGTAAACATTGTAACCCTAATGTGTTATCCTCAAACCACGCAAGAGCAGGCGCAAAAAACATCATAACCTCTACTTGCGAATTAACTCCAACAATTTTTTGCGTATTATCAGGTAACTTATCATATCCGAAACGGGAGCAGAATATATCAATATATTTCTGAACAAACAACCATTCGTCTATGTCAATATTTGGCCGATATGGATAATTTTGAGAACCAAATATAGCAAATATATTGTCAAAATACATTTTACACCTCTTAAAAAACTTGCATATTAACAACACCGTCTAATTTGAAAATACTTTCATTATTCACGTAACTAAACAGCCATACACCATTCAATAACATTTCTTTTATGCTATCAATTACATTTTGAGGTTGCGATATTGTAACTCTTACAGTATTACAACGTATATAGTTAAAATATCTTCGCTTATGATTAGTTAATATATCATACGGTTCCAAATATGTAGTATAGCCATATCTTATTAAATGTTCGTTTATCTCATCTATATTAGATTGATATAGAGGCTCAATAGTGCACCCACATAATGACGACGTTCCTACAAGTGTACCTTCATAATTGGGGGATATTTGAGTATTACCGCCTAATGCAACATCTCTCATTATATCAGCAGAATTCAATACTCCTCCTAAAACACCTACTCCCATGGTATAATTAGCCATGCCTTCATTTATAAAAGCGGTATTTGAAACTTCACCTTTCTTATTTGGAGCATACAAATTTGCGATAGTATTATTTCCGCTTACTAACGGAGTTGTCACACTACTTACAGACTGAAAAACCGCTAAACTTTGGTCTATCCAATTCTGAGTAGAAAAAGGTTGAAATATATTATAGGCTTGAATAACTCTTAACTCAGCAAGTCCGTCGTTAGACACATCTTTTATGCCTAAATAATAACCACCTGTATTAGGCGAAACATTTACAACAAAATCATCGGTAGATTTTACAAGATGATAATGTATAATACAACCACCTTTTTGAGAAACAATACAATTAGTTATATAAGGCTCACAATGAAGTTTAGACATACCATTTTCTTTGAACCAATCATAATCAATAGTAGTCCTATCCTTATATGTATCTGATGTTAAAGGATAAATTTTACTGTTAGCTCCGAATGTAGATAATAACGTATTAGAAAATTTTGTTAAATCATACGACGGAGGAACGATTGCAGTACATTTATTAGTAGACCCGTCAACATCAAACTGTATTGTATTGCACGATCTATTAAACAAAACAACTCCCGCTTCGTTGAAATCCCATTCATACCCACAAAAATCAGCTATAAACATTCCGGCTATTTCGTCGCCTGTTATTGTATTTACAGGATAATCAATTAAATCTTGATTAAACAAATTTAAAGCACTAAACCCGTAACCTATAAATGTTCCGTGATAAAACGGAATGACAGCTACACCGAACGGAGTTGGTAATATATTCGTGCTCCAATCCTCTGTTTTTGACTGATATATCTTAGGCTCAACAAATAAAGCCGGGGTTTGAGTCGAAAGTAAATTACGCTTAAAAATTATATACAAAAATTGTATTCCGCGCTTATATGTACTATCTTTCAAAAAACCTTGATTATAAACTTGCTTTGTTACATGGAACGCATTTACCGACTCTTCCATTGTATCATCAGTATATTCCATAGTACAAGATATTAAATTTTTATTTTCATTATCTTGCACCCAATCATTTACATGCGCACGCCCTACTTCTCCGAAAATATTCTTAGTTATAACATTTTCAAAATCACTACCGTAATATGATTGTAAAGTAGTCCACCAATCTATTGTATAATATATTCTAAAACAATCAGTATTAAGTTCATTTACTTCAAATCTATCTATAAATGCAGCATAATAATTACGCTCTTTTGTTACTTTTATAACATCAGGATAAACAATAAAATAAGCAAAATTCTTTTTGTCTAAATTAGGAAACTCAACATCAATAAAATTGCATGCTTCATAAAATCCGTCAATCTTTATAGTATTATCAGGATTATTATTGTTCGATTCCCAATTACGCAAATCTCCGCTTGACATAAAACGTTTATCCCGTGTAGGGCAATTATCACTATAAAATTGTAAATTAAGTGTTGCCATAATAAATTACCCACCCTAACCCGCGCCGTGCATTAGCGCGCACCACTACACAGGAGAGTACATATGAGACGTTAGTATATTAATTACCGTCTGAAAGTACAAACCTGATTATATTCTTATGCAACGAATAACCAAACAAATCACCCTGCGTCAAGAAAGTATTCCAATATCCAACACCATAAGGGTTCCAGATATTATCAAAACGATTTTCAAGCCAACGATAAATTTTAATACCGCGTTTATCAGCAAGAGTAGCAAACTGTCCGGTTGTTGCAGCGTCAGTTCCGAAACCGTCAATAAGCTGCACTTCGCAACCGAAATCAAGGTCCTTATGATATGCATTATACTGTGACGAAACAATTTCGTTATGAATACCTGTTGCCATAAACAACACAAGGTCATTTTTCTTAGACGATACAAGTTTACCTTGTTTATTGTATTTAGTAGTATTCCACTTAAATGCTTCTACATAATTACGAATCGTCTTTACAATTTGAATACTCTCAGCAGCGGTCATTGTAGAGCCTGCTACAACACAAGAAACATCAGTTCCAGAAGGATAAATAGTCGAACTTGCAAGCATGTTTCTAAAAATCAAATACTTATCAAGTTTAGCACTTTCAGGAAGAACGCTTCTAATTGTCTGAATGAAATTCATTGCATAGCCTTCACTAATGAAAGCACGCTTGAATACATCATAAGCAGTCGTTACATGATATTGCAAAAGAGTTTTGAGTGTATAATACGACGGAGCAATAGAAGCATAATTAATTTTGAAAGGGTCATAATTAACAAATTGATAATCCGACTGATTATCAAAAGTAGGCAGATTATTTACTTCATCAGCTTTCATTGCTTCTACATAATCGTCCTCAATGATACCACCAAAAGGCAAATAGCCTTTATCATATTGTGAAGCGTCGAAATTATTATACTCAAACTTATAAATTTCTTGCTTACCAATCTTATCCACTAAAACATTATAAACTACATTTTCAATTTCAATAGGAAAAGTAGTTGTTCCATAATTACCTGCTGTAATTACAGATTTTACACTATTAGGAATACGGTCTGCATATTCAGGAGTAGCAAATATACTCTGCATAGCTGTAATAAGTCCACTAACTGCCATTGTTAACCTCCAAATTTATCTTTACAAATTTTATCAAAATCATCTACCGAAGGGTTCGGCGGATTATTTCCACTGTGACCTGTAAGAAATGATATATAATCATCTTTTAATTTATCATGATTATTCTTTTCACTATCGTATTTAGACTTAAAATCATCTCTTTCAGCTGTAAGAGCTTTTATTTTTTCTTCGCTCTCTGTCTTATATTTATTAAGTTCTTCATCAAATTTATCTGATTTAGCTTTAAGAAGCTCATATTCTTTATCGTCTATTTCCATTATATTCCTCTCCTACTTTTTCAGTATTTTTACCGTTAATTCTAATAGGCTCACCGTGATTAGAATATATGTACTCTCCGACACTCTTATGCTGCAAAGTTGCTTTACGTGTTTTATCCAGGTCATTACCTACACATAAATCAAGCAATTCCTTTGCTACACCCTTTTTATATTTCATGTTGCACCTCTATTAATAAAATTTGGTTAGATAGGAAGCAGGCAAGCATAGCACTGCTTCAATATGGGTGCGGAACTTCTACTACCGGCTATCACCTATCTTTCATATTGTTTACTGCTTTCCTATCTTTCCTATACCTATTGTATCATAAATTTTCAAAAAAGTCAAGCGTTTTTCGTATGAGAATACTCATATTCTGTGAAAATTCTGTGAAAAATATAGAAAATTGTTTAAAAAACTTAACAAAATGTTTGAAATTATCAAAAAGTGTTAGTTTGGAATGAAAAATGTGAGAAAAAGTTGTATTG
>PPYE01663050.1_pt1 | contig 12953 bp, 16 predicted proteins | sample 1559881 | NCBI WGS metagenome assembly PPYE01 (sample SAMN08240022, study PRJNA423297) | Human gut metagenome, whole genome shotgun sequencing project.
GTGCATAATAGTTCCTCCTTTGCACTGTGATGAATAATAGTTACATCACAATAATAAAGGAAAAACGTACCGCTTTGAGTAGAAAACGCGTACCGCTAAATCAGAATGAATGTACCGACGATTTCAGAATAGACGTACCGTTCGAGCAGAATTTGCATACTGGATGCTCTGATAATAAAAATAATCAATCATTAGAGAACAATCAAGAAGAAGAGAATGTTTTAGCAGAATCACCGCTGCTTGGAGAATGGACTTTAAACAAGACTTCTACGGCAGCAGGATCAGCAACAATGGCTGAGATGATCTACGGAAAGTTGTATTCAGAACCAGATGTTTTTAATTTTAAAGATGATGGAGCAATAGAATCACAAACAAATGAATTTAATTTAACACAGTTTACATGGGGATGCGAGGGTGAAAAATACTATCTCTACAAAAATGACCAAAAATGGGAAATTGATTACACAGACGATACAATCAGTTTTAATATTAATGATGCATCTTTTGAACTGATAAAAGGTGCGAAAAGTGCAGAGGAATTACTTAAAGCTGAAGGATTATGGCATGAAGATGAATTAGAAATTGTAAATGCTTCTGTGGAGTCTATAGGAAATGGGTTCTTTGTTATAAAGTATGAAATTAGAAACAATACTTCTGAAAATCTTACTTTCAAGGGAATCTCAATTGATGAATATAATATAGACGATGTGCAGATAAAATCTTACAAATCTTATAATAAGAATGCTACGTTTTTTGAAATTGCTCCTGGAGATAGTGGAGTATTAGAATTAACATTTGCATATGATTCTGGAATAACAAAAACGGTAACTAATTCATATGAATATGAAAATGCAGATGGAGTGTTAATATCAGGTTCTTTCTCAACACCATATGAAGTTACAGGTATTCAATAAGGCTCTATTTCGATTAATAATAGAAAGAAACAAAAAGATTTACAACACGAGCGAAAAATTATATTGATGCACAACATTTTCTAAAAGAGGTACTTGATATATAAGTATCTCTTTTTTTTGGATGTAAACATACGCCCCCTCCTATTTGTGTGCTGCTGCCGGAATTATAAGACACAAAAGGTCGAGAGTTTAGGGGGATTACTGATTACGAAAAATTGACTCCACAATTTTGCGGAGTCAATCGTATAAAAATAGCACCCTGATTTGCGTTTCGCTTTTGCATTTAGGGTGCTTTTGTTGGTTATAAGTTTTTCAGTTTCGCTTGAAGCTGGTCAATCTGTGCCTGGACTTCTTCTTTTGCCTTTTGTTTTTCTATATAATCTGTATCAGGGATGAATTCCATTATCTCATCTGGCATACAGTGGAAATAGTCGCAGACTTTACAGATGGTTTCCGTTGTGATAGACTCGTTTCCTCTTAGTTTTTTAAACGTAGTCCCTCCAATTCCAACTGAATCTCTAAATTGTTTTTGAGTTATCCCTTCTGCCTTTAGTTTTTCAAAAAGTCTGTTAAACTCTACTTTCATTCTATATGCCTCCATTCGTATATTCACCTAGGAGAAACACCACCGCCCTGAAATGGATGCTTCATAGACCATTGAACACTTTTAGGGACAGTAACACGTTTCGTTCCATGCTTATTTTTTTTATGTTGATAATGTTTTTTGAAAATTCTTTTAGGATTTATTTTTTCCTCATTTTTCTTATAATAATCCCACATGAGATCTGTATACTTGTTTTTCATTTCACCTTGAACCCATGTTTTTTTATCGGGGAGATATAATAAAACATGTAGGTTATGTTTCTTTGAATAGAAGTTGGATTTGTTACAAAAAATTTCAATTCCATTGTCTAGGTGTAGTACGATTGTACCGATTGAAAATTCCCTGTCGTGTATAAGATACTGTCCACCCAGTGTATGATATATACGCATATGTAACACCTTCCTATATATTATTTCCCTTTATTATATCATGAGTTGTAAAAATAAAAAACTGCGAGAATAGGCATTTTATATAAAGTCAATGAAGAATATCTTATTACGAAAATTTGACTCAGTGTGTGGATGAACCACATTATACTATCTGAAAAGCAGCTTGTCTCTCTATGATTTTAACTACCCTCGCATCATACAGCACCACTATAGCAGAGACAGAGCAACACAGACAAGAACCAAACCATCACCGACCAAACAAAATAATGTAAAAATTTCTGTTGCTGTTTACCGTTATAGAAAAGCAATTTTAAGGAATTCTTTGAGCGGAACAACGAACAGACAAAAAAGGCTAGAGGACTTTGAAAATCCTTTAGCCTATTTTTTTACGCTTGTTAGAGTCACTCAAGAAAAGTGTCTGCTCTGTACATCACATCATCAATATAATTATTTGATGGATTGTAAACCAATACCGTCTCCATCATATCACCTATCTTTACATCATCCGCAGAATATTTTATATAATTTCCATCTGCTGTAATCCTTGCATCTCCATTATCAGAACTGACAACCGCATGAACAACTTCAATAATTATCTTGCCATTTCTGTTCTGTACTGCGTAGGTGCATCTGTCGAAATCTTCAGCTGAATTGATATAATATATTTCTGTCTCAAATCCTGTCATATCAATTCCATTCAGTGAACTATTGACCGTTGTTTCTGTTGTTGTCTCTTGTCTGCTTTGTGTTGCCGTCTTGGTGTTTTCAGTATCTATCATGTGCGGTATTGTCATTCCTGTTATCATGCATATTATCAATGTTCTTTTCATATCTCTTTTAACCTCTTTCTCATATGATAGTAGGGTGTAGCCTATACACTACACCCTTATTTATTATTGTTCATTCAGTATGTATTTAACTGCTTTCTCTGCTTTGCTACTTGCTGATACGATGAACTTGTTATTGTTCTTTAATGCTTGTAACCAGTTCTGTATATATGCACTTGAGTTTCTAAAGCTCTTTTCTGTCTCAATTCCCAACATATTGACAAGTGTAGCACTTCCAAGCTCTGCAACGAGTTCTTCCTTTGAATAGCTTTCACTTCCGAAGTGTGCGCTTGCTCCTGTTTCCAATCTGCCAAGTCTGTTCTTGTGTCCTGTGCTGTGAATCATTTCATGAAACAGTGTAGAATAAAATTCTTCTATATTCTGATACTGTTCTTTACACGGTACTTCAATATAATCGAAAGTCGGAGTGTAAAAAGCTTTGTTTGTTACCTTTTCGAATATCTTTAAGCGTTCTCTGTTCATGTATTCTGTTTTGATTTTCTCGGCTTCTTCAATTGGTTCAAGTTCTGATATTTTCAATTGCTCTTTTGGTTCAACTCCATCGACCTGAGCATAAACACGAAGAAATGAAAAAGTTGGAAGATTCTACAGAAAGAATATGTTCTGATTCTAAAAGCGTAGATGAAAAATTTGAAAACCTAATTAAAGAAAATGATAAGATTATAAAGTTTACATTGGGAGCCTAAATATACTAAGAAAAAGAGTGGTTCTATATAAAAATGGTGTACAGATGGCGTACAACGAAAAAGTGTAAGTCGAAAAGAGCCGATAAATAAGGCATTTGAGACGCTTGTATGGTGTAAAATGTAATAATTACTATGTATACCAGGTGACACCGTATGATCTGTATGGCACACCGTTCTAAAAGCGGAAAATATATATTTATACTTATTTTTGGCATCTTGCATAAATGCAGGGTGCTATTTTTATATAGGAACAATTTTCTGCAAGTATGATACTCTGAATACATTTTTACTATTCTGATAGAAATTATGTATAGTACATGGAAAATATTACCAGTCAAATTCTATTGACAATTACAGATAGAAACTCTAAGATGAGGATTAGTGAATAGATCGAAAAATGTGGTGGATCTTTAGAAGGCATACTTTGAAGTCAGGAGAGTAGGCATGAATCAAAGGAAGTTGGATGATTTGGATTTTTATGAGAAATATTTATTGAATGCCGGGCAGGCAGAAAGAGATAAATATATAGAAGAACACCCGGACTTTCTGAATGATTACCCTGTTTCATATGAGCATAGGGAACTGCTTCAGGATGAATTATACAGAAAGCTACTTCGCAGAATCAGAGCGTATGAGACAGGGGAAAAAGCAGAAAAAAAGGAATAAAGAGCAAAATAAGGTTAAAGAAGTTTTTCTATATAACTTCTTTAACCTTATTTGGTAAATACAACCTGCGATAAAATATCAGAATTTCTGACTGTTGATCCAGCGGTCGAACGGGTCAGGCCGGTTACTGATAAAGTCATTTCTGACATTGGCACTGTTCAGTTTCGTCTTTTGGCGGTTTTCTTCTGCTGCTTCAGCACTTTCAAACAGCCGGCTTTCCGGCAGATGAATCGCACCGCAGGAACCGATCAACTGAACGATATAAAGATCATCCTGTCTTCCGGCAACCTTTGCCTTGCGGACGACCTGATCATTTTCTAAAATATACACAATATCATCTTTATTATACATTACTTTACATCCTCTTCATCAAATTCCAAAGTTATGTAGTTGAAGCGGTCATCTTTCCATATCTTAGTGACCTTGCCTCTGCGGGTCTGGAGACGCTCACGGTTCTTATAATTTGTACTTGCACCGTAAGCATGTTCGAGCATATACCAGTAGGATGTAGGAAGCTGATTTTCTTCGACTTCCAGATAATCACCCACCTGGCAGCAGTCAGGCTGCTCGGTTGTAAAATCCATTGTTCTCATGATGTTCCCCACTTTCTGCGACAGATTACATAAAGTATTATACGCATGGAGGCAGCGGAATGCAATCCTCAGGATTGTATTATTTTATGAAATATTGTTGAAAGATCTGCAGGCGATTCAGAAAAATCTCTCTTGACCCATTCATCCAGTAATCCGAAAAGGGCGTAAGAATAAAAGCGTCCACGATAACATTCATAGGCAGACCCGTCATATTGTGACATCATAATCTGATAGAAACCATCATAGATAGAGGATTGAACCTGGGCGGTATACGCAAGCTGCAACAGGAAACGGTTCTCATAAGTAAATGCGAAAAAATCCCGGGCATTATCCAAAGTATATTTTTCAGATGAGAGACCATGGTCATTTCGGTATCTGTTCCAGAGAATGACAATCTTAAAAGAGAGGGCATCATTTTTCGTTTTAAAATTCCGAAACCAGGTTGAACGGTTCACACCGGCAAGATCCGCAATTTCATTTACAGTGACCTTTTCAAATGGCTTTTCCTGCATTTTCTGGATCAATGCATCTGCCATGCATTCTTTTAAAAAGTCAGTAGCTTTTGCATTTTGTCCCATAAAACTCCTTTCTGCAACTTTTGAGCGGAAAAGTTGCAAATACCGGACAGGCTATTGCCTTTTGCGGTAAATGAATTTATAATTTCTTTCTGCGACTTTTGTTGCATTGAGCATAGAATGATGATTTAATTTATTATAGTTGCATTTCAGATAAAAGTCAAAATATATAAACAAAGTGAAAGAGAGCCGGGGGGAAGCCCGGTCAGAGAGGTTGAAAAATGAGTGTCAGAATTTTTACAGATTCCGCATCAGATATCACATTGCAGGAAATGGAAGAGAAGCAGATTGGACTGATCGCAATGCCGCTTTTATGTGGCGAGAAGACGTATATTGATGATAAGACGATACCAATGACAACATTTTGGGAGATGCTTCTGGATGGGGTGAATATAAAGACATCCCTTCCGTCACCGGAATGTTTTGTGAAGATTTTTGAAGAAGCAAAGAATAAGAAAGAAGAAGTAGTGTGTATTCTGATTTCATCAGGATTTTCAGGAACTTATCAGGGGGCGATGCTGGCAAAGTCCATGGTAGATTATGAAGGAATTTATATTATCGATTCCAAATGTGCGGCTGCTGCGGAAAAGCAAATTGCATTTTATGCCTGTGAGTTACGTGAAAAAGGAATGAGTGGAAAAGAGATTGCAGAAGAACTGGAAAAATTCCGATCAAGAGTCAGACTGATCGCATGCCTGGATACACTGGAATACCTTGCAAGAGGAGGAAGACTGCCGAAGACTGTAGCAGCCATTGGAAATAAACTTCAGTTCAAGCCAATCATTACTTTTACAAAAGAAGGAGAAATTGAGGTCGTAAAAAAGACAAGGGGAGCAAAAAAAGCGATGCGGGACATGGCAGTATTGGCAGAAGAATGTAAAATAGATCCTGAGTTTCAGGCAATCCCGCTTTTTTCTCAGGATGATACGAACTGCCGGGAATACATGGCCACCCTTCAGGAGGCAGATCTGAAAGTAGAAATGAAGCAGCCGGAAGAGATTGGTGCAACAATCGCAACTTATATCGGTCCGGAGGCTTATGGAATTGTATTTGTGGAATCATGATGATATGATAAAAGGCTAACAGAGCAGATCGATTTCATGGTGAAAGGAAGGATCTTATTTTCTGAAGATCACACTGACTTTCGGATTGACAGCCAGTGATTTCGTATGGCAGGGAAATGATCAAAGTTGAGAATATAAAAGGACGGTTGTTCCTCGTAGGTGCAGAGGATGATTCCTTCTGGGAGGCAGGAAAATATATCCGTCGTATGGACAGGCGGCTGAAAGAACGCCCACATACCTGTGAATACGTACCGCTTGTATACGAGCATGGGACGCATTTTGTATTACCGGAATCCATGCTCCGCATGGTATTGCCTGTGGGACTTAAGTTTGTGCTGCGGTTTATTTTCAAGGCGGCAAAGGAATACCCGGATGAATGTGAGGCAGCAAGGAAAGATATTGACCGGAGACTTTCGGCTGCATTAAAAGAATGGCGGGAAGAAAATTAGAAAAAAAAGAAAAGTGAAAAGTGTCAGGTGGCTGGAAGAGAAAATTTGAAATTTTCAGGGAAGTTCCAGTGCCTGGCATTTTTTATACATGAGATTAAATATTGGTTGAAAAGATGTGAATTATAAAATACAATATATTTAACCTGATTATATGAAATGTGGAGAGAAAGTTGCTTGAAGAATTAAGGTTGTACTATAGAGGAAGGAGACTGGTGGGAAAAGTATGAAAAAGGTCATGAAAGTAATAGCTGCAGGAATTGTGTGTACGTGCATTTTCTGTTTTGGGAAAGCTATCCGGGATAAGTGCAATAACCATAGGCAAGATGAAATTAGAGCAGTTAAAAAAGAAACTTCCTAATATCAATATCAGTATTGGAAATATCACAGAGAGATTGGATACAAATGAAATACCCAATATGACGAAACAAGAAATTATTGATTCTATACCTGATGATTGGGAGTATACAGAGCATAATGGATTTGTTCATATCAAGGATGAAACAGGGAAAATGCGTATTAGAATAGACCCACCAGATAAAATGACAAAATGTCCACATATTCATGCGTATGATAATAATGGGAATTTGTTGGATAGATTTGGCAATATTGTGGATAGAACGAGCCCAGCAGGACATTTGCCGTATAAAAATTAGGAGAATATGATGATACAAGAAGTGTTAAAGAAAATTGAGAATAGCTATTATTGGGATGCAAGAGTTAAGTCTTTAGATTGTAATTATTTTGGAGACGAGGTGAAATTAGTATTTGAGGATGTTGAAAAAGATATTACATATCATTTTAGTGGATGCTATAAAGTGAAAATTGAACATGAAATTGAGTATCATAAAAATATAGCGTCGAAAGAATTGACCCGCTGTCAAATTCCGTATTTTATGCAGGATGTAGAAGTAAAAGAATTACAAATTGACTCTAACAGATACATGGAATTTAAAATTAATATGTATCCTATTGAACTGTCAGTACTTTGTGATAGTTTTGAAATTTACTAGACACTACAGATGGAAATGGAAATACCACAGCGGTCGCTTGCGATGGAAGCGGTAATCAGACAACATACACCTATGATTTGTTGTACAATCAGATATCAAGAACCAATGCACAGGGAGAGACAGGAAGTTACAGTTATGATCTGAACAACTGTCTGGAAAAGGTTACCTGTCCAAATGGGAAAACGATTCAGTATGACTATAACAAGCTGGTCGACTTCTTCAGCGGCAAAGAAAGTTGCAACTACGGTAAAAAATACCTATACTAAAGCCAAAACATGAGTGAAAAACACGTATAATAAGGAGAAAAACTGGGTATCCAATTTACCAATATCGTATCTGGGGGCAGTGGCTCATCAGGAGGAAACAGATCCGGGAACTCATCGTCTGGCAGGGATTATTCAAGTAACAGAGGCTATTCAAGTGGCGGAGGAGGTTCCGGAAGCGGGTACTACTCAATGTCCAGTGGTGGAGGCAGTGGAAACAGTTTCTATCAGCCGTCGGCTTATGAACGGGCAAAGAGCTCCGGACAGTCATCCTATAACTGGTTTAATTCCAAACTGAAAGAAGCCGGAAACATCTGGAATTCCTGGATAAAGGGAATGGAAAAGACCGTCAAGCACTTCTGTACTACAGCAAGTCGTATAAAGAAAGATGCAGTTAGGTCTGTCAAGGCTGCTAATATTGCGATCGGGATAAGTGCAATGGTGCACAACCAAAGGGATATAAAGGCGGAAGAATATATAAAAATATACCATTAGAAGAAGGTGCACAGAAGTTACCAGAGGGAGTTAATTATAGAGAGTATGATATTAATCCCTATGTAAAAGGTCAAAATAGAGGTCCAGAAAGAATTGTAATAGGGGATGATAATTCTGTTTGGTATACAAATGATCATTATTATACGTTTACGCGAATTGAATGATGGAGGTAATGAGGTTGAGTTATGAGAAGAGCATAAATTTATTAAAAGCGAAAGGTATTGAATTTGAGACTGGGCTTACTGGTGTGGAAATGGAGAAAATTGAATCCACATATAAAATTGAATTTCCGAAAAGTTTAAAGATGTTTTTAATGGCAGTCCTGCCGGTATCACGGGGATTTTATAACTGGAGAAATTTTGATGAAGATAATATCAGGTTTATAAAAATGGTTATGAACAGACCAATAGAAGATGTTTGTGAATTTGCAGATGAAATTTATTGGTGTGATGATTGGGGAGAAGAACCAGAGAATGAAGTGGATATTTGTAGAGCGGTAAGAAACAAGCTAAAAAATGCCCCTATATTATTACCGATTTATGGACACAGATATATGCCCGTGATTTCGGTGGACAATCCACCGGTAATATCCGTACATGGCATAGACATTATTTATTATGGCAAAGATTTAGAGGATTATTTTGAAGTTGAGTTTGGGGGAAAAAAGCAAGAAGCAATATGTTTTGAAAATGTTCAACCAATATCATTTTGGTCAGATATAATATAGTTGCTTTTTATTTACTTAGAATTATAAAGATATCTGATATTATTATCAGTTTTATTGAAAACAAATCAGGTAAGGTAATGGAACTTTATTGAGGTTACAATAGAAGGCTAATATTTTGCTTTATACGAAGTACGGTTTGAGAGTCAGAGATACAAGATGAAAATCAGAAATCAGGGAATACAAATACATTCGCCAAAAAGTTCAAAACTTTTGTGCTGGGAGGAATAACTAAATGGTAAATCTTATTCAAATGATAGTTGCGCAGGCTGCAACGACAGCATTTGAAGTGATAATGCAGAAGAAAACTTTGGATTTGATTGAAAGTAGTGAAAAGGAATGGAACGAAAATTTCCGCTATTTTGTATCAGGATATTATGAGGGAATTGCTATTCGATACCTGTGACCGGTACTCTGTATATTTCTTGTGTTGTGTACAATTGGTTCGTATATAAGTGGATCAGAAAACTGGGGATATAGTCTGTTTTTCATGGCGTGTGCCATCGCAATGTTTGTATATACGATTGTACTTCAAAAAAATATGTGGACCATTGTTTACTGGGAAGGGGGACTGCTATTTATGGATCGCGGTGGGAATATGGTTAGCAAAATCCCTTCAAGTGCATTATCACGTGTAAAATTCAAAGGGCGAAAAATAATCATTCCGTATAATGGTAAAAAATATGTGATTGTACGATTTAAAAATGATAATGAAAAGGATGTCCAGGAGATGTTGCAATTTTACCATCTTGTGTGATACGGATTGGATGATTCAGTAGGGAGAAAGAACAGTGAGAAAATTTTATTGTATATTATTATGTGGCTTCATTATATTAAATGTTTTGGGATGTGCTGAAAAAGGTTTGTTTGCAGGAGCAAACAGAGAGGAAAGAATTATTATGTCATTAGAAAAGACGTATCCAGGTGACTGCAAGCACGTATGACAATATGAACCGGAAAGTGGGAGAGACTCTTCCGAATGGCGGAACATATGCCTATGAATATGATGAGAACGGAAATCTCTCTTCACAGGTATCACCGATGGGAAATACCATGCGGTACAGCTATGACAAGCTGGACAGACTGGAGGAAACACTGGATCCGGCAGGAAGAAAAGAAAGCTATACTTACGACAGCGTTGGCAACCTGACGAAAAAGACGGTGAATGATACTCGTGTGACCAGCTATGTGTATGATGCCAATGGCAATCTGACTTCTCTGACCAATGTGTTAGGGCAAACAGAGACGAAAAAGTATGATAACATGAACCGTCTGGTGCAGGAAACAGATGCGGTCGGAGCAAAGACTACCTATCAGTATGATAGGAAAGGACAGTTGCTATCCTCCACAGACGGAAATGGGAATACCACAGCGGTCGCTTACGATGGAAACGGCAATGTGATATCTGTTACCGATGGAGAAGGCAGACAGGTACGATATGCTTACGATCTGGCTGATCGGCTGACGGAAGCGATGGCAGGAGATGCAAGCTATGAAAATCGGAATACTTATACCTATGATGAAGTAGGCAATCTGATTTCTACCACAGACGGAAATGGCAACAAGATGACTTACACCTATGATCTGTTGTCCAACCAGACATCAAGAACCAATGCACTGGGAGAAACAGAAAGCTACAGTTATAATCTGAATAACCGTCTGGAAAAGATCACCCGTCCAAACGGAAATACGATTCAGTATGACTATAACAAGCTGGATGCACTTCTTCAGACGGATTACTCGGAAGAAGCAGACGGACAGGTATTGTATACTTATGATGAAGAAGGCAAACGCCTTTCCATGTCTGATCTGACCGGAACTTCCACCTATCAGTATGATGCGGATGGACGGATCACGGGCGTACAGCAGGGAGACGGAAGTGTTATCTTATATAACTATGACAGCTACGGAAATCTTGCGAAGCTGATCTATCCGGACGGAAGCGAAGTACAGTATGAATATGATGCACTGGACCGGCTGATAAAAGTCACAGATCGGGAAGGAAAAGAGACCGGTTATACTTATGACGTGGCTGGAAATATGACAGAAGTTTTGCGTGCAAACCAAACGAGTGCAAAGCTTACTTATGATGCCGCACATCAGGTGACGGAGATCCAGAATAGGGATGCAAAAGGAAAGACAATCTCAACCTACCGCTATACCTATGACCTGTCGGGCTATATCCTGACAGAGTCTATTAAAACGAAGGAAGAGACTAAGGTATCTAATTACGGTTACGATGCGGCGGGACAGCTCAGCGAGATTGTGATGAAGGATTCAGAAGATAAAGTGATCCAGAGAGTGACGTACGCTTATGACGGAGCAGGAAACAAGATCGAAGTCCGCCAAAGTACGGAAAACGCATTGGAGCAGGCGACAGAAACTATCACAAAGAATACCTACAACGCGGCAAACCGACTGGTGTCAAGCGAGCAGGATGGAAAAGAGACAACCTATCTCTACGATGCGAACGGAAACCGGGTAAGAGAGTTAGATGCGGATGAAAAGACGCATACTTATACCTATGATACGGAGAATCGTCTGATAGCCGTACGTGATGACAAAGGACTTCTGATGGCGGCACTCTATGACGGAGACAGTAACCGGATGTTCACAGCGAACCGCACGGAAGATACGAAGGAGTATCAGCTCTTCAAGGAGAAAAAGAAATCTCCGAAGACCTCTGACCAGGGAAGAGAAGGATCCATGTTCTGGTACGGATTCGGACAGAACTTCCTGCAGGGATTCCAGGTAGCCAAAGAGTCCATCGGTCAGACATGGAGAGAACTCTGGGAAGATTTGGTATCAGCTTATCACAGAAAGATTGCCAAAGACCGGGCGGATGAAGAGGGAATCGTGGTAAACCCGGACGGCATTACGAACATGCCGGGTGATGGCAAGGTTACGTATCCGAGTGAGACAAGCCAGGCACTGATCCCATACAAGGTTGTGACAGACACCTATGATTACTTTGAAAGCCGGAACTACGTCAATGATATCAATCAGCAGTATACGCAGGTGCTGACAGCCTATGATGAGAATGGGAAGGTAAGAGAGACCTATACCTACGGAAATGAGAGACTGGATTACAGTGACGGTACAGATACGTATTACTATGGCTATACCGGAACCGGTTCGGTAGATCATCTGACAAACACAGAAGGAATACTTGAGACAGCTTACAGCTATGATGCATTTGGCAATGTCTCCGTAAGTGGAAATACAGAGATACAGAATCCGTATACCTACAATGCGGAATATATCGATGCATCGACCGGAAACCAGTACCTGAGAGCGAGATATTATGATCTAGAGGAAGGAATCTTCCTGACACAGGACAGCTATTTGGGAAGTCTGTTAGAACCACTCAGCCAGAACCTGTATACCTATGCGGAAAACAATCCGGTGAATTACAGTGATCCGAGTGGACATGGAATCTTAAGTAAGATAAAATCAGCGGCAAAAAAAGTTACAACTACGGTAAAAAATACCTATAATAAAGCCAAAACATGGGTGAAAAACACCTACAATAAGGCGAAAAACTGGGTATCCAATACCTATCAAAATGCAAAAAAGGCACTTACAAATGTAGTATCCAGTAGTGGCTCATCAGAAAAAAACAAATCCGGAAAATCTTCATCAGGGGGAAGGTATTCAAGTGGAGGAAGTAACG
>PPYE01107756.1_pt1 | contig 12949 bp, 13 predicted proteins | sample 1559881 | NCBI WGS metagenome assembly PPYE01 (sample SAMN08240022, study PRJNA423297) | Human gut metagenome, whole genome shotgun sequencing project.
ATGGCCCACTCGCCGCCCTTGCGTACCCAGACGGCCACCGGCTCCATGATGCCGCCGCAGTCGGAGGCACGGTCGCCGGTTTCTTCGTCCACATGAAGGCTGGACAGGCAGTTGGGGCAATGGTTGCGGTGGTCGCTCCCGGCATTTTGCGGGGTGCAAACCCGTCCGCAGACTTTGCAGGTAAAGGTATCGTTGCAGTCGTGGGTCTTATAGTAACCTTTTTCAAAAGTTTTACGTTTATTTTCACGATTCATGGTATCGTCCTCCTGAAGAATTGTGTCTGTTCGTCTTCGGGAGGAGTGGCTTGTGGTATTTGCCAGACCTCCCGGTCAGCCCACAAGTCCCAGTGCAAATGTTGTATGTTTCAAAAAGCTCTCCTTTGATTTTAGCATTTGTGACATTTTTCTACTTCAATAAAAATTTTTAAAATTCCTTTATTTTTCACCTCCCTCGATGTTAAAGGTACGGAAGAACAGCTTTACATGGGCGTCCAGCTTTGCAAGGCTTTCGGCTTCCCGTTCCGGCTGGCGGTCGCAGACACTGAGCAGGGTGATGACCGGAGAAACGTACATCCATGCCAATGTATCCGGGTCCTCGTCCCGAATCTCACCGCCTGCAATCAGGGAGCGGAAGATTCCTGCATGGTAAGCGATCATACGGTCCACATAGCGTTCCGAGAACAGTGCTGCAAGCTCCGGGGAGCGGAACTGCTCCAGCGTCATCATCCGGCGGAACTGACTGACCTGCTTATCATGCAAAGAATACAGAAAGATCTGCCGTACTTTGTCCGCAAGAGCCTGCTCCGGGATATGAGAAAACGTAGGGCAGTCCTGCTTTACATTCTGCACATGAATGTCGATCCTGCCCGTATCTTTTTCGTAGTGGGCAGCCGTTGATTCCACGATGGCATCAAAAATCGCCTGCTTGCTGGGGAAATGATTGTACAGCGAGGGTGCCTTGATACCGACCGCCTTTGCAATTTCGCCAACACTGACGGAATCATACCCTTTGGTCGAAAACAGTTCCAGAGATTTTTCCAGAATGCGCTGTTTGGTGTCTTCCATTTTTCTCCGCCCTTTGCTAACTAATGTTTGTTAGTTCTACTATAATCAAAAAAGTTCCCATTGTCAAGAGGTTTTATCGCAGGGCAAAAAACATTGTAACGTTAAAACAACATATTGGCGATATGCAATTCCACATTGCTGCCAACGCATTAAACAGTTGAATTGCTACCATATAGGTTAAAAATTTGAATTGCTATAAAGACAACGGAAGCAAAATCGTTGCCGCAGCTTAGCGGCGATCATCAGCGCTTTTTTGAAATGCCAACGGGTTTCAATGGGTACGCCGCAGTTCGCACTGCATCTGTTTTTTACAGCCGCAGCGTATAACAAAAACGCAGCCGCCCTGCAAAAACAGGACAGCTGCGCTTTTGTTATTTATCCGGCAGCGCTTGTCAGGAGGTTATGCTTTCTCCTGTGCAGTAGCGGCTGCTTTCTTGTTGATCTTGCTCTGATTATACATCGAGAACACGATGACCAGAATGGCCACAGCGGCAAAGACCATGGCGATGGGAGAGGTGGTGATGGCAAAGAAGTTGCCACGCTGGATGTTCATGTAGCGGACGAAGTTCTTTTCGCACATGGGTCCCAGAATGAGAGCCAGCAGAATGGGCGAAAGCGGGAACTCGTACTTATTCATCAGCCAGCCAATGATGCCGAAGGCTACGCAAACGCCCACATCAAAGGCATTTTTGTTGATGGAGAAGGCACCCAGCAGAGAGATGACCAGAATGATGGGGTACAGCATCTTTTTCTCCACCGAAACGATCTTGGCAAAGAAGCGGACGCCCAGACAGCCTACAGCCAGCATACAGAGGTTTGCCAGCATCAGAGCCGCAAACACGCGGTAAACGGTGGGCAGCTCAGTGACATACATCATGGGGCCCGGGGTGATGCCCTTCATGATAAAGGCACCCAGCAGGATCGCGGTGACGGAGTCGCCGGGAACACCCAGAGACAGCAGCGGGATCATAGCACCGCCGGAGCAGCCGTTGTTGGCAGACTCGGTAGCAGCAACGCCGTTGGGGATACCGGTGCCGTACAGCTCCGGGTGCTTGCTGGCAGACTTGCTGGCGCCGTAGGAGACGAACACCGCAATATCACCGCCTGCACCGGGGATAGCACCGATGAAGGTGCCGATAAGGCCGCCGGAAAGGATGTTGGGCCAGATCTGACGGATGGTTTTGAGATCCGGCAGCACATTGGTGATCTTTTCCTTCGACTTCTGCTCCTGCTCCTCGCCGCGGATGATGCGCTCCACGCCGGCGATGACCTCGGAGACGGCGAACAGACCGATCAGCGTGGGGATGAACTGGAAGCCGTCCAGCAGGCTGATGGACGGAATCAGATCCATACCAAAAGAGAACGGAATGAGCAGCGCCACACCCATGGTGGCGGTCATGCCCGGGATCGCGCCCAGCAGAACGCCGCCGTTCAGACTGTTCCCCTGCCGAAAAAAGCCGATTTTTATGCATCTGCAGCACAGGCACAGCAGTCCCCGTACCTTTCCGCAGCCTGCTTTTCAGTCCTTTTATTTCCCCTTTTTACGGTACCGCGGCTTTTTGCAGCAGTTTGCATTTTTTCACGCAAACGCCCCAAAGCTGCATATCCAAAATACGCAGTTTTGGGGCAGAGCTTTAAAAAATTCGCGCTGCTCCGGCAGCAATATCGTCAGAAACAGTACCGCAGCTATATTTTCCTCCCAAGAGAGCGGAATGGTACTGTCATAAAGCTGCGCAGCCATTTTGCATCGTCTTGACAAGTCTGTTTCTTCTGATTACAATACTATAAATACACAAGCAGCATCCGCAAACTGCATCTCACAAGTATGCCGTTCTGACAGGCACTATTTTTAAAAAATACGATAAAAAGTCCGCAGACGGTCTTTTTGCAGCCTGCTGCCACAAACCTCCGGGAAAGGATCTTTGCATGGAACCAAAAACAAAACAGTATCTGCTTGTTACCATTGTAGGGGTAACGCTTTTTGTAGCGCTGCTGCGGCTCTCTGCCGTTCTGGCCTTTGCCGCAAAGCTCATAGATCTGGTGCTGCCCATTCTGGCGGGCGGTATTCTGGCGCTTTTCATCAATGTGCCCATGACCGGGCTGGAAAAGCGGCTGAAAAGCCTGTTCCGCAAGGCGAAAAAGCAGCCCTCGGCTAAAGCCATCCATCTTCTCAGCTTTTTCATCACCCTGCTGGGTGTTGCTCTGGTGCTGGTGCTGGCTTTGACCCTGCTGATCCCGGAGCTGGTACAGTCCTTCCACAGCCTTTATGTGCAGATCGAAGCCAACATCCCCCGCTGGACCGCCTATCTTAGCGCACAGAATACCGACATGGGCTGGCTGATGAGCTGGCTGGAAGGCATCAACTGGGAACAGCTGCTGCACAAGATCACCGCAGGCATCGACACTGTGCTGGTCAATGCAGTAGGGGCAGTATCCGCCACGGTGAATATCGTGGTGACTGCCTCGTTTGCGCTGATCATCTCCATCTATATGTCCCTTGGGACGGAGAGCCTTGGCCATCACGCCCGCACACTGGTGTGTGCCTACCTGAAGCCCGACCACGCCGCCGGAGTCCTGAAATTCTGCCGGCTGTTCCGTCAATCCTTCGCAAGCTTTCTGACAGGACAATGCAGCGAAGCGGTGATCCTTGGCGTTCTGATGGCCCTTGCGTTTTCCATTTTCAGGATCCCCTACGGCAGTCTGGTGGGGGTGCTGACCGCCATCTGCGCCATCATTCCCTATGTGGGTGCACTGATCTCCTGCGTAGTCAGCGTGTTCCTTGTGCTGCTGGTTGACCCTGTGCTGGCCGTGCGCTGCCTTATCGTGTATCTTGCCGTACAGTTTATTGAAAACCAGTTCATCTATCCCCGTGTGGTGGGAAAGTCCGTAGGGCTTTCCCCGCTTTACACCCTTGTTGCCGCCATGATCGGCGGAGAGCTCTTTGGCATCATCGGCATCATCTTCTTTATCCCCCTGACGGCGGTGGTCATCGAGCTTGTGAAAGAGGACGCCTGCCGGCGTCTGCGCACAAAAGAAACACCGCAATAAAACAGCGCCCCGGAGAGCGACAAAAAACTCTCCGGGGCGCTGTTTTTTCTTTAAGGCGATCTTTCTGAAGGTGCTTTCTTTTATCGCAGCTCTTCCAGCAAGGCGGTGCAGCCTTCCAGCACATCCTGCCATGTGGCCTCAAAATCACCGGTATACCACGGGTCTGCCACATCGCCGGGGCGGCGGGTATGATCCATCAGCAGAGACACTTTATGCTCCGGGTCGCCGCCCACAAAGCGCGCCATATTGCGCAGGTTGTTGTAGTCCATGGCGATCAGATAATCGTAGGTTTCGTAATCCCTCCGGGTCATCTGTCGGGCGATTTTACCCTCGCAGGAGATGCCGTGCTCTGCCAGCTTGTGCCGGGCAGGTGGATAGACCGGGTTGCCGATCTCCTCGGTGCTTGTGGCAGCCGAAGCTATTTCAAACTGCGCGGAAAGCCCGGCCTTTTCCACTAAATCCTTCATCACAAATTCTGCCATAGGGCTGCGGCAGATATTGCCGTGGCAGACAAACAGCACCTTCTTCATTTTACTCTCCCAGCACCTCGCCCAGTGCCAGCACGGCGTTACGGACGCATTCCGGGCAGGGGCAGAGCGGTGCGCCGGTCTCCACACCCTTCAGATCTTTACAAATGGTAGCGCCGCACTTTTCCTGAAAGCTTTGCAGCAATTCCTTGGAGATACGGGGCGTGCCCTTGCCGTTGGTGACGACGCCTGCCACCATCACTGCGCCGATCAATGCGCCGCAGGTGCTTTCCATGCAGCCCATACCGGCGGCATAGCCTGCGCCCAGCTTCATCAGGGTGTCGGTGTCCACCGGCAGCTTGTCCTCGAATGCTTTCAGCACTGCCTGTGCGCAGTTGCACTGTCCGGCTGCTTTCCATGCGGCAGCCTGTGCCGCCCGTTCTTCGATGTTCATTTTACAGTCCTCGTCTTTCATTGATCCGTTCCGGTTCACTGCCTTCAGTATACCATGCTTTTTCCCCGCAGAAAAGTCTCTGCACACAAAACGGACTTCTGCAGGCGTCCAAACACGCGCAGAAGTCCGTTCGTTTGTTAAAGTATAGTCATCCGCCGACTTTTTTCGTCAGGAGACTTTTTAGCTTATTTTTCCTTTTGCTCCTTGTCCACCACTTGGATCTTGCCCTTTTTCCACAGCACATAGGAGGTCAGGATGCCGATGGGCAGCATCACGATGATAAAGATGCCCACAAGCCCGCCCAGCACGGAGCCGTAGCCTGCAAGGCGTGCGGCGAGGGAGAGCACCGTCATGATGATCAGCACCGGCAGCACGCCCTTGATGCCGCCTTTGACCACCTTGCTGCCGCTGGACGAGCTGGCGAACAGACCCAGCGCCATGGAGCCGAACAAAGCCGGCAGCAGGTAGCCGGAAGCAGTTTTGACGGCGGGCAGCTCGAACACCGGGCTGATGAAGGAGGCACACACCGCTGCCAACGTCAGGATGGCAACGGTCATCAGGGAAGAGACCGCAACAGCCACCGAAGCAATGGCCTCACCCTCCGGGGTGTTGGACTGCTTTTTGGTCAGGTTCATGGCGTTTGCCGCCACCGGAAGCTTCAGGTTCATGATGTTGCCGGTGATGAACGCCAGATACGCCGAGCAGCCCAGAATGGGGGTGTAGCTCAGTGCTTCTGAAAAGCCCACCGGGATGTAGATGAGCAGGATGGAAAAGGTGTTCACGTTGAACACCTCGCCCAGAGACGGGATGCTGTCATAGGCAGCCAGCACCACAAAGGGCAGCGCCACCATGTAAATAAGGACGATCAGGGTGCCCACGCGTCCCCAGCAGTGCGCCCAGCTCTGGAAGGAGTCCATTTTGGTTTCAGTCTTTGCTTTACTCATGTCCGTTTCCCTCCTTAACCGAAAATCCGTACCCATGCCAGCGACGAGACAAGGCCGCCAAGCATGGAAAATGCCATCACAAAGTTATTGAGCCATGCAAGACCCGGGCGCTTTGCCAGCACACCCACACCAATGGCGATCACAAGACCGGTGATCATAACGGCAGCCTGCACATTATCGGTGAACAGCAGGATGGGGATGTACACCGAGAACATCACCAGCATAAACACACCGGACAGCACGTTTTTCCAAGTGCTGCCGCCGCTTTCGGCTGCAGAGCGGTCCACGCTTTTGCACAGCTTTTTGCCAAAGGGCAGCAGGATCAGAAAGCCGCTCAGCATACCCACGCTCATCAGGATCATCACCACGCCAAACTGCCGTCCGGTGGCGCTTTCCAGCATTTCTGCAGAGGATGCGTAGCCCAGCACCTGCGCAATGGAGCTGGAGATCATGGTTTCATACGAGAGCGAGCCGATGACCGACAGCCGCCACCAAGCCCACACGCTGCCCAGCACCGCAATGAGCACAAACAGGCCCACCACGATGGAAAGGCTGGGCACAACGGAAAAAATAAGGCTGGATTTGATCACGTTGCTCAGTTCCTTGCGTGTGATGCCCAGCTCCAGACAGTGGTCGTAGGCCTTTTTGAGATAGACCAGCGAGAATGCGGAAATATACAAAAGACCGCCGATGACCAGCGCCAGCAGCAGCGGGCTCTGGATGATATCTTTCATGGTTGCCATAAGTTGTTCTCCCCATAAATACAGAACAAACGAAAAAAGGCGGGTTTTTCTGCCCGCCGTCCTTGCAATACGGACAGAATACCGGAAAAAGCGTTTTCTGTCAAATGAGTATGACTAAAGTAAGGACCGTCTTTGGGATACATTTCCGGCAGGAGAAACCGCGAAAAGCCTTGTCCAGATAAAAATAATAAAGTGCTGACCGTCAGTCACTTTGCATTCATTGAAAGTTGCACAAATTTTGAAGAAATTTTCTGTCGTTCTGCCGAAAGCAATGGGCACTCCGCCCATGCAAAAAATACGGGCTCTGCTACAATGCCACATACCTCTGCATCTTGAATAAGCACACTATTTTTGAAAATTGCGATAAAAAACCGCCGAGGATGTCTCCCAAAACGGGAAGCATCCTCGGCGGTATTCGTTTAGCGAGTGTATTGCGGTCTGCAAGCATCCTTATGCAAAGCTTTCTGTCCGCATCAAAGGTATTTCTGGATGGTCGGCACAAGGATGTTCATATTGATCGGCTTTGCAACATGGTCGTTCATCCCGGCATCCAGCGCCGCCTGTTTATCTTCGGAGAAGGCATTTGCAGTCATAGCGATGATGGGGATGTCTGCCTTTTGGGGGTCGTCCATCTGCCGTATCTTTTTTGCCGCATCGTAGCCGTTCATCACCGGCATCTGGATATCCATAAGGATCAGCCGGTAAGTTCCGTTCGCAGCCTTTTCCAGCATATCCACGCATTCCACGCCATCTTTTGCGCGGTCTACCGCGCAGCCTTCTTCCCGCAGCAGTTCGGTGGCGATCTCTGCATTCAGGTCGTTGTCCTCGGTCAGCAGGATCTTTACACCGCACAGGCTCTTTTCGTCCGAAGGAGTGGTCTCTCGTTTTGCCTGTGTTTCCTCCTGCGATGCAATGCGGCTGGGAATGGTGACAGTAAATGTGGAGCCCACACCGATCTTGCTCTCCACTTCCACGGTGCCGCTCATCAGCCCGACCAGCTTTTTCACAATGCCCATTCCGATGCCGCTGCCCTCCACCTTGCTGACGGTGGAGGTGCGCTCCCGTTCAAAGGGCTCAAAGATATGCTTCTGGAACTCCTGCGACATTCCGATGCCGTTATCGGCAACCGTGATCACCGTATTGCACCAGCCCTCTTTTTCGCCGGGCTTCTGCGTGATATCACAGCAGATCGTGCCGCAGGCACCGGTGTATTTGACCGCGTTGCTGACAAGGTTCGTGCACACCTCGGTCAGGTGCGGGATATCCGCATAGACATACGGATACAGCAGCTGTGTCGTCACCATAAGCGTCTGCCCCTTGCTGTCTGCCTGATTCTGGAATATCGCAATGCAGTTGCGGAAATCTTTTTCGATATCCGAAACAGAATATTCGATCTCCGTTTTGTCGTTTTCAATGCGGGCAAGATCCAGCACATTGTTCAGCAGCATCAGCAGGTTCCGTCCGCATACCTGAATATTCTCCATGTATTTTTCCAGCTTTGCAGGGTCGTCCAGATGCCGGGAGGCAAGGTCTGCATAGCCGATAATGGCGTTCATGGGGGTGCGGATATCATGGGACATATTGAACAGGAAGGTGGATTTGGCGCGGTTCGCGCTCTCCGCTTTTTCCACGGCGACCTGCAGTTTTGCATTCAGTTCCTGCGTATCGCTTGCGGCTTTCCTTGCAGCAGCTTCGGCTTTACGCGCCTTCTGGAGCAGCATCAAAATCGTGAGCAGAACAACTGCAACAGCAATGCTGCTGATCAGCATAACCATAAAGAAGTTATCCTTTATAAAATCGCTCAGGGTAACCTTCCGCGCGGAGCTCTTATACATCGCAAGCGCGCCGGCAAGCATATTAACAGGCATTGCCTTGATCGTTTTGTTCAGGATGGACAGCAGGCTGCGGTTTCCGCTATTGACCGCGAAACAAGATTTGGCAGGATTTGGCAGCAGAACGCTGTAAAACCCATGATTCTTGCTGTATTTCTCCTCGCTGCTGACCCCTGTGATAAAACAGTCTGCCTGTCCGTCCTTGACCAGTTTTATCGCATCCTCCTGTGTATCGCAGTCCACGATTTCCCACTGCGGATAATAAAACGCAAGGTACTTTGTTAGGGAAATCTTGTTTTGGGGAACGGCAACGCGGTTCACTTTGTTTTCGTTAAAGAGCTGTTGATTCGTGACCACCATCATATTGGAGGTCCACGTTGTGTTGGTGCAGGCAACGCGATATTCTTCTGCCAGATTGGGGTTCTGGTCGAAATGGAAGATCATGTCGATCTCGCCGGATCTCAGCGCATCCAGTTCCGCTTCCTTGCTGTCATAGCCGACCAGCTGGAATTCCAGTTCCTGATTGCCCAGACAATCTGCTGCAAACTGAATATAGTCCGTGATTGCCCCGGTAAGCTTCCCGGTGGCAGGGTCAAAGGTGCTGACGCCGCTGTCGCTCGTCAGAAAGCCCATCCTGATCGCGCCATGCTCTGTGAGCCACGCCTTTTCCTCCCCCGTAAGGATGGGCGTATAATCCATTGAGAAATATCTTTTGTACAGATCTGCCGTATAAAAAGGAGCCTCGTCCTCCACCGCGCGCATCGCACTGTCCAGTTCTTCCTTGAGATCAGGCCGGTTTTTGTTGATCGCATAGTAGATACCGGATTCTCCCACACGGGTTATGGTCGAGATGCCACGCTCTGCCCAGAAGGATTCTTCCAGAGAGACAAAGCAGTCGATCTCGTGGTTTGCCAGTTTTTGCTTTACATCCTCGTTGTTGGAGACGTTGACGTGTTCCGTTTTCAGGCCGTATTTTTCTTCCCATTCGGTCAGCATCACTTCCGGCTCCGTTCCCATCAGAACGCCGATCTTTTTGCCGTTCAGCGTTTTGAAATCGGAGGCGGAGATGTCTGCGCGTGAGAGATCGGCGTAGAGGTAATATTTTTCCACTCCCATCGGCTCGTCTGAAAACAGCATCTCCCCGGCGCGGTCCTCCGTATAGGAAATATCGCCCATGATGTCGATCTCGCCGTTTTCGAGCTTTTCAAAGCAGTCTGACCAGTCGCAGGTCACATACTCGAACTGCCAGCCCGTATAGCCGGATAAGGTCTCCAGCAATTCGTAGCCGTAGCCTTTTCTTGCGCCTTTCTCGTTGACATAGTTGAAAGTATCCTCAAACGAGCCGACACGGACGACCTTTGCAGGGGCAGTCTCTGCGGCAGCTTTCACAGGGAGCGCGGCTGACAGCAATAGCAGCAGGCTCAGCATCACATAGGCGCTTTTCCGCATCAAGGTCTGCATGGTTTCGCTCATTCCAGAGTTTTTCATTTTATCCAATCTTTCTCCGCCCCAGACGGTCTCATTCCGGCTTTATTTTCACTTCACCGATTTCAGGAAGGTGCTTGCAATATCATTCTCGTTCTGCTGTCAGCAGCTTTTTGAATATATACCATTATATAGTATACATTGTAACATTATAGCAAAAGCGTTTCAAGAATTTTTTCTCGTAAAGAGCACTTATTTTTACGACACGCGTTTATCCACTACTGACAAAATACCGTTACCGCCAAAATACAGCAATGACAACAAAAAAGCGAGCAGCCTTTTCAGGTTGCCCGCTTATGAAAGCTATCTGTTATAAGGCAGTTCTCCCCTTTATGCGCCGTCAGGGGAAGGGGCATATTGTGAACATCAGCTCCGTTGCCGCCGTAGCGCACATTCCATTCCAGACCTTCTACTCTGCAAGCAAAGCTGCCGTTTCTTCTTACTCTTACGCTCTGGCAAACGAAGTCAAGCCCTATGGCATCCATGTTACCGTTGTAGAGTTGGGAGACATCTGCACCGGATTTACAAAAGCACGCCAGAAAAGTATTCTCGGCGATGATGAATATGGCGGACGCATCTCCCGGAGCGTCAGTCAGATGGAGCACGACGAGCAAAACGGCATGGACCCGGCAGACATCGGACGGTACATTGCCGGCATTGTGGAGAAAAAGAAACCCGCCGTCGTTTATGTTGCCGGTGCACAGTATAAATTCCTGAGCCTGCTGTGCAAGCTCCTGCCCGCCGCAGCGCGCGGAAAGATCGTAGGGAAAATATACGGGTAACAGGCGCAACGCTCCGCAAAGTACATCTTGACAAAGTTTCCAGAATATCGTATTATTTCTCCAGAAAAGTCGCCAACGGGCGGCTTTTCATAAGACAGGAAGTTAGTTATTACTAACATTTAAGATCTCCGTTTTGAAACTGTGACGGAGACGCTCGCTCTGCACTGCCGTGCAGCAACACAAAAATCAACAGGAGAAGATGATGAAAAAACTCTTAAAAGCATTCTGGATCGTACTGGGCTTTCTTTGCATGGTTCTGGGCACCGTAGGGATCGTGCTCCCCATTCTGCCCACCGTCCCCTTCTACATGGCAACCCTGCTCTGCTTTGCGAAAAGCTCCCAAAAACTGCACGATTGGTTCGTAGGTACGAACTTATACAAAAAACATCTGGACAGCTTCGTTCAGAAAAAAGCCATGACCGCCGGAACAAAATGCAAAATCATCGCAATGGTCACCGCTGTTATGGCCATCGGCTTTCTTTGCATGAAAAATGCGCCCATCGGCAGGGTCTGCATTGCCGTGGTGTGGGTCTGTCATTTGCTGTACTTCACCCTGCGGGTCAAGACCATAAAGCCTGCGGAACAGAAACCGGAGAACGCAGAGTAATTGCCTTCCACTGGGGCATTCATGTTCCGCTTCGCTCTACAAACGCGAAGTTATCACTCTGGCAATTCCATTTCATCATTCATTTTTACAAATCCATACTTTTCATACAATGGTCGTCCCATCTCAGTTGCTTCTAATGAAATAGCTGTAATACCCTTGCTTTTAGTATCTCTAATCAGCATATCTAATGTTTTATAAGCAATTCCCAGTCTTCGATATTCAGGATCAGTATACATATTCATGATATAAGCCTTGTTTCCATTTGGATTGTGGTAAGTCGGCATTACTTGAAAAAAACTAACACCACCAGCCCCTACAAAACGATTTCCGTCAAAAACCAAATATGCAATATGAGAGCCGTCACAAAGCGCTTTTTGATAATAATTATAGGATTGTCTTTCAACTTCGCTCATATCCGTATCAGCAGAAAGTTTATTAGCCGCTCTTAACACCTCTGTTCTCGTTTCTGTCAATATATCGATATCTTCAAGCGTTGCTCTCTTGTATTTTAAATTCATATCGTGTTCTCTCCCGCAATTCCTAGTTTTCCCACTCAGTATATCGCGCTTTTCGTTCTTATTTTATCTCCGGTGTATCCTTTCGCTGCCGGGTGGATTTCAGATATTCCAGCAGCGTCTGGCTCACCACCGAGCTTGCCGTCTTGGAAAACGCCAGCCCCAGCGTCCGACAGCAGGCAGGCTCCAGCGGGCGGGACACCACACCGGGGCAGCCGAACGCCTGCATCACCAGCTCCTGCGAGATGGTCACGCCCAGCCCGCTGCGCACAAATGCCATGATGAGGGTATCGTCCCGGAAGCTGTATGCAATATTCGGCTTCACCGGGCACTTGAGCATCAGGTGCTGGATATCGTTGTCGCAGCCGGGGGTTTCGATGATGAGCGGAGCCTGAAACAGCTGCGACAGCGTTACGCTGGAGCGTTCAGCCAGCGGATGCCCCTCCGGGAACACCGCACACAGCGGGTCGTCCCAGAGCGGGTAGAATTTCAGGTCGTCTGCCACAATGGACGAGAGGAAACCGCAATCCACCTGTCCACGGATGATCCATTCCCGGATCTCATCATAGTTGCCGTCCAGAATTTCGATCTTCACCTTCGGGTAATGCTCCTTGAAATAATGCACGACTTCCGGCATCCAAAGGGTGGTGATGCTGGAAAAGCTGCCCACCCGCAGTTTGCCCTCCACCTTGTGGTTGATGTTGAACGCCGCCTGCCGCAGCCGGGTCTTCTGGTTTGCCAGTTCCCGGATGTAGGGCAAAAGACGTGTTCCGTTATCGGTCAGGGTCACGCCCCGGTTGATGCGGGCGAACAGCTGCACCCCCAGTTCTTCTTCCAGCCCCGCCATCATCTGGCTGATGCCGGATTGGGTATAGTTCAGTGCCTCCGCTGCTTTGGAAAAACTGCCCGTTTCGCATACCTTCAAAAATATCTCGTATCGGTCTTTCTGTTCCCGCATCGCAAACACTCCATAAGTAAAATTTATAGGTCGTAGTAATTTTATTGTGT
>PPYE01627466.1_pt1 | contig 12948 bp, 9 predicted proteins | sample 1559881 | NCBI WGS metagenome assembly PPYE01 (sample SAMN08240022, study PRJNA423297) | Human gut metagenome, whole genome shotgun sequencing project.
CATGCTATTCAGTAACGTGACGGACCTACGGGAGATAGAGAATGATTTCGATTTCTTAAGTGATGAGCAGATCGCCGCTATCCGTAGTTTCTGGTCCAGTTTTTATCCCCGGGGCGATACGCCGAACCAGCAACAGTTCTTGGCGGTCTGGCAAGTGCTATACGATCTCTATGAGGAATTCCGTGCGACCTTGGCCGCCGAGGGAAAAGGCTACGAGGGCATGATCTTCCGGGAGGTCGTGGAAAGCATGGAACGGGGCGAGTCTCCGGATTTACCTTACGAGCAAATTGTCTTTGTCGGTTTGAACGCCTTGTCCGTATCGGAAGAACGTTTCTTAGCCCAGTTGCAGAAGCGGAAGATAGCGGATTTCTATTGGGATTATGTATCCGATAAGGTAACCGATCCGGATAATAAGGCCTCTTATTTCGTCTCCCGTAACCTGAAGAGCTTCCCTTCCTCGATGAAATTACCCCCCGAGGAGAAGGTAAAGACCGAGATCGAGGTGATCGGCATCCCTTCCGGTATCGGGCAGGCCAAGCACGTCTACACCCTGTTGAGCGATTGGTGCAAGGAAGCGGAGATGAGTTCGGAAGAAGCCCTGCGTACGGCGGTGATCTTGCCCGATGAACATCTGCTGATCCCGGTGCTGAACGCCATACCGGAGCAAATCCGGCGTATCAACGTCACGATGGGTTATCCCTTGGCGGGAACCCCGGTCGCCTCGTTGATCGAGTATATCTTGGCGTTGCAGAAGAACGTACGCTACATAGACCGGAATCCGTTGTTCTATTTCCGCGACGTGCTGCCGGTATTGAACCATCGCTACATCCTCTCCACCTCACCGGAGATTATTTCCTCCTTGGTGAAAGAGATCACGGAGAACAACAAGATCTATATCTCGCATACGGAGTTAGGGAAAACGCCTTTGCTAGAAATCCTGTTCACGCCGGTGACCGGGGTGGAGGCCTTCTCGGACTATCTGATCAAGGTGTTGGAAGAGCTGAACAAGGTTATGTCCGCCCTTTCCGATGAGGAAGAGGAGGACGCACCCCAGCGGACGAACGATTTGGAGCAAGAGTTCATCTTCCATTATTTCACCACGGTAAACCGCATGAAAGAGGTAATGAAAGACGCTCGTATAGAGATGAAAATAGATACCTTCTTCCGCCTATTGAAGCGGGTAACCGATACGATTACGATCCCTTTCCACGGCGAGCCGCTTTCCGGTCTCCAGATTATGGGGGTGCTCGAGACCCGTGCCTTGGATTTCGACCGTCTGATTATCTTATCCATGAACGAGGGTATTTTCCCGCAGCGGAAAGCGGCGAACTCCTTTATCCCTTATAACCTACGCAGGGGTTTCGGGTTGCCTACCTACGAGCATCAAGATAGCGTATGGGCCTACCATTTCTATCGTTTGATAGAGCGTGCCAGCCACGTGAGCCTTTTATACGATACCCGCAGCAACGGATTGCAGACGGGAGAGGTAAGTCGCTTTGTCCACCAGCTGCATTATCATTACGAGGTGCCGATGCGAGATAAATTGGTGGTCTATAACGTATCTTCCTCCAAGACCCCGCCATTGGCCGTGCCGAAAAGGGAGGATATCATGCGCCGTTTAGACGCTTACCGGAAAGGGGGGAGCAAGGCGATCTCGGCGAGCGCTATCAATACGTATCTGGATTGCCCGTTGAAATTCTATTTTTCCGTCGTGGAAGGCATTCGAGAGGAAGAGGAGGTGAGCGAGACGATCGAGAGCGATGTATTCGGAAGTATCTTACATAAAGTGATGGAGGAGCTTTACAAGCCGTTCCAAGGGAAGATGGTTACCGTGGATTTGCTGAAAGCGATCCGTAAGGATACGGCCTTGCTTACCGGAGCTATCGCCCGGGCTTTCGCCAGCGAGTTTTTCAAGACAGAGGTGGTTCGCTCCCTTACCGGACAAAACTACCTGATCGGCGAGATGATCCGCAAATACGTGGAGAAAATCTTGGAGCGTGACGGCAAGCTGACCCCTTTCGTTTACATCGAGTCCGAGCGTAAGATAAACGGTCTGATCAGCCTTTCCGACTATTCCGAGATCCGGTTGAAAGGCTTTATCGACCGTGTGGACGAGGTTCGCGACGCTATCCGTATCATCGATTACAAGAGCGGTAGCGGAACTACGACTTTCAGTAGTATCGAGAGCCTATTCAACAAGGAGGAGAAAGATCGTGCGAAAGCCGTGATGCAGGTATTCATGTATTGCTGGATGTACGCCCATCTCACCGAGAACAAAGGAAAGACGATACAACCGGGCATTTATTACGTCCGTTCCCTTTTCGCCGATCCGTTCGACCCATCGGTCTACCACCGTATCGAACGGGGGAAGTCGGAGAAGGTAGAGGATTTCTCCGGTTATGCCCAAGCGTTCGAGGAGGGGCTGCGGGGCTGCTTGGATGAGATCTTCAATCCGGAAATTCCCTTTACGCAAACCCCTACGGGGAAGGCTTGTTCTTATTGTCCATTTAAGGGTATTTGCGGTAAGTAGCATTTGTCCCGGTACTTCAGGGAGAGTACCGGAGTACTCCTTGCGAAGTACTGTGGTATTTCTTCGGAGAGTACTGGAGTACTCCTTACAAAGTACTGCAGTACCTCTTAGGCAGTACTACAGTACTTCTTGGGAAGTACTGAGGCGAGGCTTACTGATGAGGAAGCAATTCCACTATCTTTTCCAAAAAGATCTGATCAGTCTCATCGAAACTATCCGGTTGATCACTGTCTATATCAAGGACAGCGATTACCTTATCCTCCCATATCACGGGAACTACGATCTCAGAGCGTGACGCCGAGCTACAAGCGATATGTCCCGGGAAAGCGTCTACATCCGGTACGATGATCGTACGGGTCTCCTTCCAAGCCGTGCCGCATACCCCTTTTCCGTATTTGATTCGTGTACAGGCGATAGGGCCTTGAAAAGGCGCTAATACCAACTGATTGTCTATGACCCGGTAGAAACCCACCCAAAAGAAACCGAAAGTTTGCTTGAGTGCTGCGGCGACGTTCGCCATGTTAGCGATTAGGTCGGTCTCGTTACCTACCAATGAGGCGATTTGCGGGAGCAACGTCTCATACATTTCCTGTTTATCACCATTTTTAATCCGTAGTTCCTCTGCCATATTTAAACTATTATAAGGTCGCGAATATACGAAACTTGTTTACATATGAATGATTTTTGCAGAAATAACTAAGCGAAATTATATGTCAGTGTCAGTGACTTTAAAAAGTTATTTTTACGAAGTACTAATCCCTTCGTCGCAGAAGAACACTTCAAGTCCCATAGAAGATATACTTCATCACGTAAGTATATCTTTTATGAAAAAGCTTGCGCTTTACAAATGTTTCAATCCACGCACCCACACGGGGTGCGACGGTTCAAGTCCCCGGCTACCACTTCGGTCAAAATGTTTCAATCCACGCACCCACACGGGGTGCGACATCCTGTTCCCAGTCGCTGATATAATCGTCGGACCAGTTTCAATCCACGCACCCACACGGGGTGCGACAAAGTCAAGCCCTAACGCCACATGCTTGGCATAGGTTTCAATCCACGCACCCACACGGGGTGCGACATCATCAAGCTTCGCCTTGGATCGGAACAGGTTGTTTCAATCCACGCACCCACACGGGGTGCGACCTCCTTGCTCTTTTCCTTGGACGTAGAGACAGAGTTTCAATCCACGCACCCACACGGGGTGCGACTCATTGTTCAGATCGCAAATCCAGTGCTCGTCACTGTTTCAATCCACGCACCCACACGGGGTGCGACGTGGGCGGGCTTGCAATGGTCATCATCCGGAGCGTTTCAATCCACGCACCCACACGGGGTGCGACCACAGGGGCAGACTTCTTATAGCCGTCCACCAACACGTTTCAATCCACGCACCCACACGGGGTGCGACCCGATGAAGGTGGTAAAGTGCAAATTGGTTTGCAGTTTCAATCCACGCACCCACACGGGGTGCGACAGTGTGCAAAGTTACATATTATAAGTCAATAAATTAGACCTATTAATATGCGAATTCTCATTTTTATTTCAGCTTAATGGCTGCAATCGCCTTATAGACGGGTTAATCTGCTAATTATTAAGGGGTGCGAAAATACTACTTTTTTCGTAATACTCCACATTCGCATAAATTATATGATAAGAGCATTATTAACTTTGTAAGCAGTTTCAACACCTATCACTTTTACCCTTTTATTTTCGTTTTTATTGAGAATATAAAATCTAACGCTATCAAGAGACATATCAATAATACGCTTGATTCGTTCAATCAAGAGACAATATTGTGCTTCTGTCACCTCACACTCAAAGACAGAATTCTGTACCCTTTGGCCATAATCTATGCAAGCCTTAGCCACATGTCGTAGGCGGCGAGCTCCTTCTTTGCTCGTAGTATCCACATCATAAGTCACAAGAATATGCATAATCGTAAATCATTTTATTAGAAATACCGGATAATTATCAATATCTTGCCTGATATATCTTGCCATCAACATGGCCTGTACATAAGGCAGAAGCCCTATCTCTATTTTTTCATTAAGATAAGGATGGATTATCACCTCCCTTTTCCTTGCCTGCCATGCGGAAATAAATGTCTTTTTCCCTTTATCCGTCATAACAACCCCATTATCACCTTGAAACAAAAAATCCTTGGATGTTATTTGTCTTTTATTAATCAACGACAAGACAAAACGATCACCAAGATAGGCTCGCAATTCTTCCATCATATCCAATGCTAAGGATGTACGTCCCGGACGAAGTGTATGGAGAAATCCTACGTATGGATCAAGGCCAACTGTTTCGAGTGCGGCAGATGTATCATTAGCAATCAAAGTATAAGCAAAAGACAACATGGCATTCACTGCATCTTTAGGAGGACGGCGATTACGGCCATGAAACGGGAAATCAGCCTTCTGATTAAGTATCAAAACAGGCAACACTTCAAAATAGGCATTTGAAGCCATGCCTTCATACCCTATTAGGGTCGTCTTATCTTGGGTCGCCAAAGCTTCACGCTTGGCATGTTCCAACACTTGTACCGCCCGATTAATGTTTTCATTCTCTCCATAATCACGAATATATCTCCTTAATATATTACGATAGTTTTGAATCTTACCACCAATCATCAGTCGTGCCACATGTAATGACCAGGATTCATCATCCGACAATTGATACTGTCTCTTGCGTAACAGTACATTCCCTTTCGTTGCGCTCTGTACCCTGCTGATAAATCTGCCATGAGGAGATAGGAATGTAAGTGATATGCTATTGTCACTGCACAATTTCATCACGCCCGGACTTGCGCCCATATATCCAAATGTCACAATGCCTTCTATGTTTATAGCAGGAATACGGAACACTTCCTCCTGCTTGACTGATACTACGACATTCAGCCCATCCTTACTCAGATAGGCTTCAGGTGTCGTCACATACAAAGTATTCAACAATTTTCTCATGTATATAAGTGTTTATTGAGGTAAGTATCTACCGTGGTACAATTCTTGGCTATCGTCGGCATACAGATTTCTTTCAATGAGCATTTGTCGCAATGTCGTTCATATTTTGCTTTTGGGATAACAGTCTTACTGAATATTTCATGCATATCCCTGGCGCATTGTCTGACGATATCGCGCAACTCATCTGTTATAGCCACCTCTATTCGATGACGAAGTTCTCCATAAAAGAACACACCGTAGGGTATATGGATTGCGTACATTTCTTCAAGACACATCGTTTGTGCCGCCAACTGCACTTCATCCACTTCATCCTTTTTGGGTCTGCCATGCTTATACTCCACAGCCACCGGTCGCCAACGTCCTGGATATTTAGGATGCAAGATCGTATCTTCCAAAGATGGAGAAGGTAGCAACTCTATGGCATCGGAAATGCCATAGAGCCCCAACTCACGCGAAGCGATATTCACTGCACGCAATGTTATTTGATCTCCACATTTCTGTCTATAGAACGGGTCATCCACATGTTTATGCAGAATCTGTCCCTCTATGGTGAGACGGTTATCATCCCATTGCTGCTCAATGTGAATCAAAGCCCATTGCCGGGGACAGAACCTGAAGTGCTGAATCCCTGACAACATGAGCATATCGTCTTCGCTATACATTATCTTTTGTTTTATATCAGTTCCTCTACAGTAACATTTGATGGGACATGTTCCTTGTCTATCGTGACATGGTAATCACCGAATGAACGTGGTGCTCCATCGCACACCTTCTCCACCTTAACCAAGTCAAATAGTTTGTTGGCAGGGGCATTACCCAATACGGAATCATGTTTGAAAACAATCAATTTCTGTGCACTCATCAATCCGCGTGCAGCCGAACGATCCATATCGAACATGTTCTTCAGGGCTTCCCAGAACAGCGCAAGGTCTTCTTCTGAAAAGCCTGTTTGTTGGGCAAGGTTGGCAGAAATGAAGCCGTGACAGATGTAGAGACCGTAAGGTACGGTAGCTTTACGTCCCATTGTGCGGTTGTCACCACTTTGTTTCTTAGCTTCAGCGTCTGTTGCCACAGCCATACGGGTTATAGAATGTTCTGCCGCAGCAATTGGATCTACAGAACGGGCAAAGGTAAACTGGATTGGGCCACGTACCTGCCCTGCATTCTTGCCGGTTGACATCACAGCACCAAATATTCTAACATCAAAATAGTTCTTGCACATAAAACGACGTGCAGCATCAGTCTTATCTTTAGCATTTTTTACCTCAGAATCATCATGCGCTTTATCAATCAAAGTGTTTAAAACAGCCTTCTCCTTAATGAATATATCGTAGCCATCTTCCAAACCTTTTGCCACTTGTACATAATTACGTACCTTACGTTTAAGGCAAACATCTGTAACAAGCCCCATACCCGTTTCTGCATCTACACGGGGAAGATTACCTGCATCAGGGTCTCCATTCGGATTACCGTCTTGCACATCAAAGATGTAAACGAAATCGATTCTGTTCTTAATTTCTGACATAACTGTATATTTTTAATTGTTTGTTATTGCTCTTCTGTTTCTCTGTTCTCTTTACCCATGAAGAACGCTTGCCGCTGATGATAATATCCTACAAAAAAGCGCCCTTGGTCTTGAAGTTCTAGATGTGCAGGAAAACCGTTTGCGTCAAGTTTGGAAATGATTTCCTGTTTCAATTTCTCATAAAACACCTGTTTACCCTCATTCAGCTTCTCCTGATGATGAGTGGAAAGATTTAGGATAGTGGCAAAAACCATAGCTGGAGTGGTCGATGCGGAATTCATGTAACGCTCACGAATGGAATGAATGTTATTTGCGTCTTCCTGTATCTTGTCGAGAACAGCAAACAACCTTCCACAAAGATACCCTTGATTTTGATTTTCTTTGTCTAACATAATATCGAGTTTTTTATTGTTATTATTATCATTTAATCGATTAAGATAAGCCTTGATGATGGCTGCACGACCAATGTTGACTGATTGTTCAGCACGTATGCGGCGAATGCAAGCCTGAAACAGAGAAGCCGGATACGGAAGTCCTTGGAAGATGCTTTTCACTACAGCATCTGGAAGATTGGGCGTAGCATCGCTTGACTTCCCTCCAAGAGTAACATTTCCGAGGATGGAATGTAATCCTACATACGGTTTCTTGTCTTTACGTGTATCAACAATCTCCATATCTGCGAAATGTTTACTGATTAAGCCGGCAAACTCACGCAATGGCAATTCATTCCAATACACCACCGCTATTCGGGCTGAATTGGGAGCCAAACCTAATATAAAGAATTTGTCATCTTTGTTTGCGAACAATACTCCGTTATAGATAGACATGAATGTACGTCGCACCAATTTTATGAGCATGTTAGGATCATCGTTTTCTTCTGTACGCCCCAACAAAGCAAACAAACTATCTTCAGATTTCTTTGCAGCCTCACTATCAGAAGAAGCCCAAAACAGGTATGTGCGTGAACCTACCATAAATTTATTATGCGAATCAGAACGCAATAAATGATTCAATGCTGTAGTATAAGCAAATTCAGCCTCTTCAGATATAGGAGCATTATGCCCCTTTGACTTACCATACGAATCATATCCGGAATTGACTTGAAAAGCGACAAGTTTAGCTGTAGCCTGACTTCCCGGAATCATTGTAGCGGTTGTAACCTCTACGGTTTTTGAATGTTTGCCTATTACTAAACAAAGACCTCCACCAACATCATTACCACCCGATTCTAAGTTTATTAGTTTGCGCTTAGAAGCCACTATTTCCGTATCTCCTTCTATAAGAAAAGAGAAAGTGGAATATTTTTTATTGAGATTCTTGTTTATATCATCCCAAAGAGAATCATTCTGCATGGCTTCAACTATATCTGAAGGCTCTTGTTGATAAAACGCATAAACAGCCTGCATGGTTTCATTATCTGAAAACATGTCGTATATTTCTTCAACCTTCGCTTTGAATGTATCAAAATACTTGCGCATGCTTTCCATGTCCCCTTTGTCGGAATAACCAAATACATATTGGCTATTGTCGTACAAATAGTTTGCAACAGGGGCACTTGAACGACCTACACTCTTCTTAACAAGAAACTGTTGCGCAGACTTTTTGTCTATACGCCTGTCTTCAAAACGTAAGAAATTACCACACTTATCAATAACGATGATAAAACCTATTTCCTTTAACTCCATTCCCATAGTGGGTAAATTACCACTCCGATGGTAATAATCATACAATGCTTTTAGTATCATCTCAGCACCTCCTCGCTATCTTTATCTGGTACGACAATCACACCTTGCTCCATTCTTACACGATAAAACATGGCATTAGGTTTCTGTACATTCCCTTCAAAATCCATATCATAAAGCATGATACCCAAATCCCTATCTTCAGCCAAAGGAGGGGCAAGTTGTTCCGTATTATCAATATACTTCCAATTTGCGGCAAACTCACGGCAACCAAGATACGGCTGGGTGAAACATTGTCCTTGCGATGCTCTGCGTTCAAACATCTGATAATATTTCATCGGATTCTCATCATCACTTGGCTGATGTTTGATAAAAGCCTCCTTTGGTCGATCTTTTACCGGAATAAAAACCAGCTTTGCGTGAATACGATAGCGCACACCTTGCAAAAGCAAAGAATTCTTCTGTTGTCGTTTATCTTCAATAAAGATTGAGGACTTACCCGCCAATGCTCCTACCTCATTTCTCCTGATGGTAGTCCACTTGATAGGATTAAGAACTTCTATTTTCGTCACTTGCCAACGCATGGCATAGCGTTTGAAAAGTATTGCTTCAAAAATGGCACGTGCCGCAGAAGGTGTAATAACATCATAGCTCACACGCTCTACTTTCAATTCAGGGCGACTGAAACAAGCCCAGTCACCCCATACTTCCAAGCAATATTCTTTATCTGTATAGTCCATATTATTCATTTTTTTTATATCATTAATAGCTCTTCCATCCAGTGGTTATCAAGGCTAAGACCCGTATTTTTGTCATACTGTACCCTGTCTGTCAACACATAGATACCCTCTAATACTTCTTCAATAGCACCATAGCTGACCAACTTGTCAAAATCGGAACTATGAACGCCTACTGTAAATTTAGCCAGTTGCTTCATCAAGGGATAGGTACAGCCAGATTCTTTCAGTTTTTCCACAAGCTCCATGCTGTTCCCCCAATTTACAATGATATTCATACAATCATCATCAATCAATCTGAACTTCTTTGATGCCGTTTCAAAACATAACTCATTAGGGTTATAAAGATAATGTTTCATATCCTTATCGTCAAACGTGTTTTTCCTGCAATACAACTGATAAAAATACTCTGTCATCGTAGAAGGGTCAAACCAATCACTATTTGCAGGCAAATTCAATCGTGCATTGTTTGCAGCCTTCATTGCCCCAAATGGAATACGTTTCTCTGCGGCGAGACTGAACACAAATGTGGTACCAACAGTATTTCTTCCTTCACGGTTACAACGCCCCGCTGCCTGTAAAATAGAGTCAAGACCTGATTCTTGCCGAAATACAACAGGGAAATCTATATCCACCCCTGCCTCTACAAGTTGGGTAGCTATCACTCTGACAATCGGATGTGATTTATCTTTCAGCAATGCCTTGACCTTCCGTATGGTTTCACTGATATGGGCGGGACACATCATTCTCGATAGATGGAGCTTTATTCCTTCATTTGGTAAACGGTCATACAGTTCCTTGGCATCTTTTCGGGTGTTTACGATACACAATACCTTATTGTATATAGCAACTTTGGCGGCAATCTCATCGTATGTCTTTCCTGTGTTGTCTATTACTAACTTCACACGACGGAGCTTGTCATGCAGGGCAAACTCATTCGGTATGATTTCAGTAATATGGTCTATTCCCTGAAAATTGGCCTTAGGATTAGTTCCTTCTATCAGTCCGCTAAGTACCGGCTGACTGGCAGTGGTAAACAGTACCGACACTCCGAATATTTTCTGATATGCTTTAAGTGCATCCACTATCGGCTGTAAGAAATCAGTCGGCAATGTCTGCGCTTCATCCAAAATAAGAACTGAATTCACGATATTGTGCAATTTACGGCAATCTGACGGTTTGTTGCTAAACATTGACTCAAACAGCTGAACATTGGTCGTAACGATAATCGGATAATCCCAGTTTTCCGTGGCCAGCTTTGCCTTCTCACGTACCTCTTCATTCTTTATCTCATCAGGATTAAAGTTACTATGATGCTCCAGTACGTGCTCTTCGCCGAAGATTTCTTTCAAGAGGCCTGCCGTCTGCACAATAATACTAGTGTATGGGATGGCAATGATAATACGATTCATACCGTGATTTACAGCATGCTTCATGGCCCACAACAACGATGAAAGAGTCTTTCCGCCTCCCGTTGGTACCGTAAGGCTATAGAATCCTTTCTCTTCAGAAGAAGCTTTACGGCATCGTTCCTGTACTTTCTTACGAATGTGGTTCACTTTTGTATCGGGTGCATACAATTGCAGTTCACGTAAATGCGCCTCCAATTTTGGCAATAAGTCAGTGAGTGTAGACGAGCATCCCCGTTTTTTCCACGATTCTACATCCATAAATCGCTCTGTATTGAGTCTGTCGGCATCCACAAGACAGGAAAAAAGCATGCGGGAAAGGTGATGAAAATGCTTCATGTCCACCTTAAGTTTAGAAAAAGGAGATTCAAGAAGTTCTTCTCTCAACTGGGGTATATTCAGAGCTATGTCCCCTTTGTTTATCTCTTCGGGAAGTTGCCTTTTCTCTATGACGCTCTCCGCATCTATATAATCATGTAGGCCTGTATGATGAGAGATTATCTGGTTGGCAAGAAGATTGAATACACTCTTCCCCATAAGGTTCGTTACCAATATTCCACCTACAAACGCATGATGATGCTCTCCATACGATTTTTCGTCAGTCACAGGTAGACCGCTTGTCGTGCGGATATATTGCTGAAATGCATCACGCTCTTTTCCTTTGTCGTGAAGCATTCCAAGCGTATGCCCCCAAGATGGAAGTCCGAACAGTCCAGAATAGGAGGTTGCCATTTCTGCAACACCCCTTTGATGTTCATCGTTGGTTTGTATTATCCATTTTCCATTTTCTTTGTTTTGGTATAAATGGGATATCAACTGTTTCTCTGTTTCCATTTGATTAGATTCATAAGGTTATACCTTACAAAAGTAGGAAAATAAATCGAAATATCCGTATCTTTGCGGCATGGCAAAACAAAATTCTCCATTGGTATTAGGGACCGAACCTATCGGTAAATTACTTACGCAATATGCGATTCCTGCGATTATCGCTATGACAGCTTCTTCTTTATATAATATGGCCGATAGTATTTTTATTGGCCATGGAGTGGGGGCGTTAGCGATTTCCGGCCTAGCCTTGACCTTTCCGTTGATGAACTTGGCGGCCGCCTTCGGTTCGTTGGTGGGAGTCGGCGCCTCTACGTTGGTTGCCGTGAAGCTGGGGCAGAAAGATTATGAGGGGGCGAATAAGGTGTTGGGGAATGTGTTGATCTTAAATGTGGTTTTGGGTGTCGCTTTCACGATCGCTTTCTTGTTCTTGCTTGATCCCGTGCTGTACTTTTTCGGCGCTAGTGAGAACACGATCTCATATGCCCGTGATTATATGCGGATTATTCTGTATGGCAATGTGGTTACGCATATGTATCTGGGATTAAATGCGGTCTTGCGCTCCTCGGGTTTTCCGAGGATGGCGATGTATGCTACGTTGGCGTCGGTTGTTATTAATTGCGCCTTGAATCCGTTGTTTATCTTTGGGTTTGGATGGGGTATAAAAGGGTCGGCTTGGGCGACGGTGATCTCGCAGGTAATCTCGCTTACCGGACAGTTGATCCATTTCTCGAGACCGAAACAACTCCTTCATTTCAAGAAAGGTATTTATAGGCTGCGCTCGGAGATCGTGAAAGGCATCTTGTCGATCGGTTTATCTCCGTTCTTGATGAACCTTTGTTCCTGCTTGATCGTGATCCTTATCAACCGGGGATTGAAAGAGCATGGGGGAGATATGGCGATTGGCGCTTATGGTATCGTGAACCGTATCGCTTTTCTTTTCGTGATGATTATCATGGGATTTAATCAGGGTATGCAACCGATAGCCGGTTATAATTATGGTGCCCGACTCTATTCCCGGGTGACGGACGTGACCCGGCTGACGATGCGCTGGGCGGTAGGAGTGGCTACGCTGGGGTTCTTGCTTTGCCAGTTGGTGCCGTCGTGGATCGTCCGTATGTTTACGAGTGACGGGGAGTTGATCAGTGCCGCCTCTTATGGCCTGCACATCGTCTTCGCCGTATTCCCGATCGTGGGCTTCCAGATGGTGGCGACTAACTTCTTCCTTTCCATCGGCATGTCTAAGAAAGCGATCTTTCTCTCCTTGACCC
>PPYE01294117.1_pt1 | contig 12945 bp, 12 predicted proteins | sample 1559881 | NCBI WGS metagenome assembly PPYE01 (sample SAMN08240022, study PRJNA423297) | Human gut metagenome, whole genome shotgun sequencing project.
GAATTATATCTTGTCCAGATACTTATGCCAGCTCGCTGAAGTATTTGATAGTACGAACCATCTGGCTTGTGTAGGAGTTCTCATTGTCATACCAGGATACAACCTGTACCTGAGTTGTTCCGTTATCCAGCGGAAGAACCATAGTCTGAGTTGCATCGAACAGAGAACCATATCTCATACCAACGATATCGCTGGATACGATTTCATCTGTGTTATATCCGAAGGATTCTGTAGCAGAAACTTTCATCTTTGCGTTGATCTCATCAACAGTTACGTTTCCTTCAACAACTGCTGTCAGGATTGTGGTAGAACCTGTCGGGGTTGGAACACGCTGAGCAGCGCCGATCAGTTTTCCGTTCAGTTCCGGAATAACCAGTCCGATTGCTTTTGCAGCACCGGTGCTGTTCGGAACGATGTTTACTGCTGCTGCACGGCTTCTTCTCAGATCGCCTTTTCTCTGCGGTCCGTCCAGAGTCATCTGATCACCTGTGTAAGCATGGATGGTGCACATGATACCGGTTTTGATCGGAGCCAGTTCATTCAGAGCTTTTGCCATCGGAGCCAGGCAGTTGGTTGTACAGGAAGCTGCAGAGATAATAGTGTCTTCTGGCTTCAGTGTCTCATGGTTTACATTATAAACGATTGTCGGAAGATCGTTTCCTGCCGGAGCAGAGATAACAACCTTACGAGCACCTGCGTTGATATGTGCCTGAGCTTTTTCTTTGGAGGTGTAGAATCCGGAGCACTCCAGAACTACGTCTACGCCAAGCTCTCCCCATGGGCAGTTGTTTGCATCCGGGAATGCATAGATTTTGATGTTTTTGCCGTCTACTGTGATGGAATCTTCATCAGAGGTTACAGTGTCAGCCAGAGCGTATTTACCCTGAGATGAATCATATTTCAATAAGTGAGCCAACATCTTCGGGGATGTCAGATCGTTGATTGCTACTACTTCATAACCTTCTGCGCCGAACATCTGTCTGAAAGCAAGACGTCCGATACGGCCAAAACCATTGATTGCTACTTTTACTGCCATGATTTTAATTCCTCCTAAAAAGTGTTTTTTTGGATTTTTAAAAGTCTCAGTACTTTGTTAAAGAAACATCAACCTTAGTTGTTATTTTACCTAATTCCGGAAGAAAATTCAAGCCTATTTTACGGAAAAGAGTATAAAATTTTCACTAAAAATTAGAAAAAAATTTTTCTACAGTCTCAAAGTATGTTCAAAAGCCGCTCCGGAGCATGTTTGAAACTCCCTCTAAAGCTTAACGAAAACCGGCTTTCTTTCTGTAAACTGCGTATAGTATTGAAATCCTGCCTTCTTCAGCAACTCCGCCGCTTTTTCAAAATCAAAACCTATGTGGCGCGGTTCATGGGCATCTGATCCGACGGTAACCATTTCTCCGCCCAGTTCCCGGTAACGGCGGATAATGTCCGGATGGGGATTTGGAAAGCCAAGTCCGTATTTCAGACCTCCGGTGTTGACCTCCAGCGCAATCTGATATTCCACCAGAAGTTTCAGGATCTCATCGATCTCATCCCTGTACTCCCCACACCGGTACTCCGCGCCTTTGGACTTTCCATACCGTACCACATAATCCAGATGTCCAAGCGTCTGGAATTCATGAAAGGCACGCAGATTTTCCGAAGTGGCACGGAAATATGCCCGGTACATTTCCCGGTCTTCCATATCCTGAAAAGACTCACAGTCATAGGGATCTTTGCCATTCAGCAGATGCATCGATCCGATCACGAAATCAAAGGACCAGCGGCGGACATACTCCGTCATCTGTTTTTTCAGATGTGCCTGCAGTCCCAGTTCCACGCCAAAGCGGACCTGAATACGGTCCCTGTATCTTTCCTGCAGTTCACGGATCTTCGCCTGGTATGCCGGCGTATCCAGCTGAAATTCTTCCTCTCCGGTCCGCGGATTTCTCGGATAATCCATATCATAGTGATCGGTAATACAGATCTCTTTCATTCCAAGGGCGATCGCCCGTTCAATCATTTCTTCCGGACGCGCCTTGCTGTCCGTGGAAAAGCTGGTGTGCATATGACAGTCTGCAATCATATTCTTCCTCCGTATCCGTTCATCCAGGTCTTCGCATTGATTGCGCAGACCATGCAAAACAGTGCCTGTGGGCAGTCTTTATCTTTCTTCTCTGCTTCCGGACAGGATCGTGCCGCCTCCCGCCACATAGCCGTCCTGATAAAAGACGACAGCCTGTCCCGGAGTCACTGCCCTTACTTTTTCCGGGAACGAACAGACGATCTCGTCCTCTCCGGTCCGTCTGACGATACACGGGGATCCTTTATGTCCATAGCGGATTTTTGCCATGCAGAAAAATTCTTCCCCGATCTCCAGAGGCGGGATTGCCATATAGTTGACGTGATTCGCCCGCAGCTGGTGAGAGAACACCTCTTCATTTTCTCCGATCACCACTTCATTGGTCTCCGGACGGATCTCCAGCACAAACACCCGGTGTCCCATGGGAAGGTTCAGGCCGCGGCGCTGGCCGACGGTGTAATGGGTGATTCCCTCATGCTGTCCTAGGATCTCGCCTTTTGTGTTGACAAAATTCCCCTTCGGGGCATGGATGCCTGTCTCTCTTTCAATAAACGCCGCATAATCGTTGTCCGGCACAAAGCAGATTTCCTGGGAATCCTTTTTGTGTGCCACAGGCAGCCCGATCTTTTCCGCAATTTTCCGGATCTCATCCTTAGTATAATCCCCCACCGGCATCAGTGTCCGTGAAAGCTGTTCCTGAGTCAGATTGTACAGCGCATACGTCTGGTCCTTCGCCGCCGTGACAGAATTGCGGATAGCATATCTCCCATTGGGAAGCTTCGCAACCCTGGCGTAATGGCCGGTGGCAATGTAATCCGCTCCGATGGAAAGGCTTCTCTGCAGCAGAGATTCCCACTTTACATACCGGTTGCAGGCAATGCAGGGATTGGGCGTTCTTCCGTGGAGATATTCATCCACAAAATAGTCCATCACATTCTGCTTAAATTCTTTTTTAAAATTCATCACATAATAAGGGATTTCCAGATGCTGAGCAACCCTTCTTGCGTCATCCACGGCCAAAAGGCCGCAACAGCCGCCGTTTTCCTCGACAACTGTTTCAGCCTCATCCTGCCAGATCTGCATGGTCACTCCGATTACCTCATAACCTGCCTCTTTCAAAAGAAAGGCCGCTACCGAGGAATCTACGCCGCCGGACATCCCGACAACCACTTTTTTCCCTGCCATGTTTTAATATTCTTCCTCTACTTCTTCTTCGCTGATGTCAGACTTCGGTTTTTCCAGTCCTTCGATCTTGATGCCATGCTTCTCCGCATAATCCCAGAGCGCCGCATGGATTGCTTCCTCAGCCAGCAGAGAACAATGCACTTTCACCGGCGGAAGTCCGTCCAGAGCATCCATGACCGCTTTGTTGGTCACTTCCAGCGCCTGCTGGATGGTTTTTCCTTTCACCAGTTCTGTCGCCATGCTGCTGGTGGCAACGGCTGCGCCGCAGCCGAAGGTCTTGAACTTGCAGTCCTGGATAATTCCGTTGTCGTCAATATCCAGATACATTCTCATGATATCTCCGCATTTTGCGTTTCCTACAGTTCCCACGCCGCTGGCGTTCTCGATCTCTCCTACATTTCTCGGGTTCTGAAAATGATCCATTACTTTATCACTGTACATATCTATATTTCCTCCTGTATCTTCTGTATTTATTTTCCCTGTTTTTTCAGGAAATCTTCATAAAGCGGAGACATGCTGCGCAGTCTCGCAACGATCTCTTTGATCTGGTCTACGGTGTAATCGATATCCTCACGGGTCGTCTCCGCGCTCAGTGTCAGACGCAGAGAGCCATGAGCGATCTCATGGGGCAGTCCGATGGCGAGCAGTACATGGGACGGATCCAGTGATCCGGAGGTACATGCTGAGCCGCTGGATGCCGCGATCCCTTTCATATCAAGCATGATCAGAAGGGATTCTCCTTCAATGAATTCAAAGCTGATATTGCAGTTATTTGGAAGACGTTTCACCGGGTCTCCGTTCAGCCGGCTGTGCGGGATCTCTGTCAGGATTCTGTGGATCAGATGATCTCTGAGCTCCGCTTCTTTCGCGGTTCTCTCCTTCATCGTATCGGCTGCCATCTTAGCTGCAGCGCCGTATCCCACGATTCCAGGCACATTTTCTGTTCCGGCGCGGCGTTTTCTCTCCTGAGCGCCACCGTGGATAAAGGAACGGATCTTTACGCCTTTGCGGATATAAAGAAATCCGATTCCCTTCGGACCGTTGATCTTATGTCCGCTGGAACTGAGCATATCGATGTGACATTCGTCAACACTCAGCGGGATCTGTCCGAACGCCTGTACCGCATCCGTGTGGAACAGGATATTGTGTTCTTTCGCGATCCTTCCGATTTCTTCCACCGGCTGGATCGTTCCGATCTCATTGTTCGCGGTCATTACGGAAATCAGGATCGTCTCCGGGGTGATCGCTTTCTGCAGGTCATCCAGCTTTACAATACCGTTTTCATCCACATCCACATACGTTACCCTTGCTCCCCGCTGCTTTTCCAGATATTCGCAGGTGTGCAGGATCGCATGGTGTTCAATCTTTGTTGTGATGATGTGATTTCCTTTGGACGCATATGCTTCATAGGTGGCTGCCAGTGCCCAGTTGTCCGCTTCTGTTCCTCCTGCCGTGAAGTAAATTTCCTCCGGACGTGCGCCGATCACCTGCGCGATCTGCTCTCTTGCTTTTGTAATGGCTTCCTTGCTCTTTCCGGCAATCTCATAAATGCTGGAAGGATTTCCATAAAATTCACTGAAATACGGAAGCATCGCCTCCACAACTTCAGGCGCTGTCTTTGTTGTCGCCGCATTATCAAGATAAATCATTGTTCTGCCTCCTTATGCTTCTTTTCTGTACTTTTGCTGCATGCCCGTTCTGCCACGTTATTTTCCGCGGTGCCTGAGCAGGCAAGCTGGTGGCTTTCTTCCACCAGTTCGTTGAGATATATGGTATCCACTGCCTGGGTGATACTGTCATTGATTTTCTTCCATACAAACCGGGTCACACAAAAATCCGCTTCCCCGCAGTTTCCGCTGCCCTCGTTGGCAGGACAGGTGACTGCATCCAGACTTCCCTCCAGCGCCCGCAGGATATCGCCCACAGAGATTTCCCCCGCCGGACGTCCCAGCTGATAACCGCCTTTGGCTCCGCGCACACTGACGATGATCCCTGCTTTTTTCAGCAGTCTCGCCAGCTGTTCCAGATAGCTCTCCGAAATATTCTGGCGCTCGGCAATGCTCTGTATGGAAACCGCTCCCTCGTCCGCATGGACGGCGAGATCGATCAGGGCTCTCAGCCCGTATCTTCCTTTCGTAGATAATTTCATTCTTTCCTCCATCTGACGCATTTACTGCATCATTAAGGTTAATCCCGACTAAACCACTCGGATTTATGTCTTTTTTAGAATAGCACTGCCGCATTGTTCTGTCAAGCATGTTTTTTACATATATCTGTAACAATCACCAACCCTTTCGGAGGCCGCCATTGTCACGAAAAAAAGCATTACTGATCGGTACCTTCATTCTGACACTGACAGGGATGGTCAGCAGAATTATAGGTTTCTTCTACAGAATATTCCTCTCTCACACGATTGGTGCGGAACAGCTGGGAATTTTCCAGCTGGTCTCCCCGGTCTACAGTATGGCCCTGGCAGTCTGCTCCGCCGGGATCCAGACGAGTCTTTCCCGTTTCATCGCGGCAAAAACAGCGGAGAAAGACAAGACCAGCGCCCTGCATTTTCTGGTAACAGGAACGGTATTTTCTTTCCTCCTGGCTCTTGTTTCCGCATTTCTCCTTTACTATTTTTCCGTCCCGGTGGGAACCGTATTTCTCGGCGAACCGCGCACCATACCTCTGCTGCAGGTTATGGCATGTTCCATCCCTCTGTCCGTCATCCATTCCTGTATCGCAGGATGGTATTTCGGGCAGAACAAAACCGCAGTTCCTTCTCTGTGTCAGCTCCTGGAACAGACCGTGCGGGTGCTGTCCTCCTACCTGATCTACCTGATCTTTCTTCAGGAAGGCCGGGCTCCTTCAGCTCTGCTGGCAGCGCTTGGCACCCTCGCAGGCGATGTGGTTTCCTGTCTTTTCTCCCTGATTGTGATCCGTCTTGAGACTTCCCGCCTGGGATACCGCATCCGCACTCTTACAAATCCGGGAAATTATCTGAAGCAGCTGCTTCTCCTTGCCTATCCTCTGATGGCAAACCGGATCTTCATGAGCCTGCTCCACAGCCTGGAAACTATCCTGATCCCAGCACGCCTGCAGGCCGGTGGGATGAACGTCTCGGAATCATTAAGCATCTATGGGGTTCTGACCGGAATGACAATGCCTCTGATCTTCTTTCCGTCCACGATCACCAACTCCGTCTCTGTAATGCTCATGCCGGACGTCGCCCGGAAACAGGCATCCGGAAACCGCAGTTCCATTGCCGCCACCATCTCCCAGACGATTCGCTTCTGTATGATCCTTGGAATCTTTTCTCTTGGAATCTTCTTTTTCTACGGAAACTCCATGGGCATACTTTTGTTCCGCAGTCAGAAAGCCGGAAACTTTCTTCGGACGCTGGCGTTTCTCTGCCCTTTTCTGTATCTGGACTCCACGCTTTCCAGTATCCTGACCGGGCTTGGCAAAACAAAGGCAGTTTTTGTCCAGAATATTTCCGGTCTGGGCATCCGTATCGCCTTTGTATGGTTTGCCGTTCCATCCCAGGGAATCAAAGGCTATCTGTCCGGACTTCTTGCCAGCGAAATCCTGACTACCTTCCTTCGGCTGACCTCCCTGTACCGGGAAGTGCATTTTTCCTTCTACGCGGTACCCGCTCTGCTGTTTCCTGTGGGAGCAATGCTGACCGCTGCCGGATGTACGTTTCCTGTCCATCATCTTCTGGACGCCCTGGGGCTTCCGCCTCTCGCGGTGCTGTTTCTGGATGTAGGGACAGCGGCGTTTCTGTATCTGTTTCTCCTGCGGCCTCTGCTTCCGAGTAACAGTTCAGCCCGCTGAACTGTTACAGCATTCGCCCATGAAAGATCGCTTCGCGATGGGGCGAATGCCCATAAGCACTGCGTTTTCATACGGTCCGCGCAGTAAATGCGCAGACCTGACGGAACAGTTCCTCTTCCAAAACAGTCACACCGTACATCAACTTAATTTTTTTGGAAATTCGGTTAAATCTCCGAAAAAAATATCGACAGCCCTTACTTTTTGTATTATAATGGGTCTGTCATACCGTCGGAGTACCGGCGGACAGAAGAAAAAGGAGATTATCATGAGTTTCAATTTTGAAAAAAGACTGCCGACGCCAACAGATATCCGTGAGCAGTATCCGCTCAGCGCCCACGCGGCAGCTGTCAAAGCAGAGCGGGATAAAGAAATTGCCAGAGTATTCACTGGGGAATCCGATAAATTCCTTGTGATCGTAGGTCCCTGTTCCGCGGATAACGAAGATGCCGTCTGCGAATATGTCAGCCGTCTGACAAAAGTCGCCGACAAAGTTTCTGACAAACTGATCATTATCCCGCGTGTTTACACCAATAAACCGCGCACTACCGGAGAAGGCTATAAAGGGATCGTCCATCAGCCGGATCCGGAGAAAAAGCCGGATCTGGTCCACGGACTGATCGCAATGCGCAAAATGCATATGCGTGTGATCGAGGAAAGCGGACTGACTTCCGCCGACGAAATGCTGTACCCGGACAACTGGAGTTATCTGTCCGATATCCTCTCCTATGTGGCCGTAGGAGCCCGCTCCGTGGAAAATCAGCAGCACCGCCTGACGATCTCCGGCCTTGACATTCCGGCAGGCATGAAAAACCCCACCAGCGGTGATTTTTCTGTCATGCTCAACTCTGTCATTGCCGCTCAGGGTTCCCATACCTTTATCTACCGGAACTGGGAAGTGAAAACTACCGGCAATCCGCTGACTCATACGATCCTGCGGGGCGCGGTCAACAAGCACGGAAATGCAATCCCTAACTATCACTATGAGGATGTTCAGCTTCTGCTGGAAAAATACAGAGAGACTAATCTGAAAAATCCGGCGGTCATCATCGACGCCAACCATTCCAACTCCAACAAGCAGTACGAACAGCAGATCCGTATTGTGCGGGAGGTTATGCACAACCGCCAGTACTCTGAGGATATCCGCAAGCTGGTAAAAGGCGTGATGATCGAAAGCTATCTGGAACCAGGCAGCCAGAAGATCGGTTGCGGAACCCATGTATATGGCAAATCCATCACCGATCCCTGCCTGGGATGGGAGGACACGGAAAAACTGATCTATAAGATCGCCGATCTTTGCTGATCATATGAAAACCTGTTCAAGACAAAAAGTCACCCGCAGAAAGATTCTTTGACCCAAGAATCTTTCCACGGGTGACTTTTTGTCATTACTTTTCCATCATCAAAAGATACTTCCCACAGCGGTCAGGCTGTCTGCCAGATCTTCTCTGTAATCTTCTTCGCAGGGATCCAGGCTGTTGACTGTGACACAATAGCGGTCAGCCGCTGCTGTCGCATGCAGATATCTCTGGTTTCCAAGATAAACGGCAACATGCCCCGGAAAGTACAGCAGATCTCCCGGCTGTTTCCTTTCCCTTGGGATTTGCCGCATCGGATAGCCAGGCGCCAGTTTCGCATCCCGATAGATGATGATCCCGTTCAGCAGATACGTCATCTGCGCCAACCCGGAACAGTCAATGCCAAGCGGCGTCTTTCCGCCCCACCGATACGGCGCTCCAAAATAGCTGCACGCAGTCTCCACCAGCCGCTGTCTCAGTTCCGTCTCCTGAAGCTTCCCATATTTTTTTCCTGTTTCCCGTAAAGCTTCCGCCGGCACTGTCTGAATGCAGACACCCGGAACATAACCGCAGGTTCCTCCGGCAAGCCGTACCGTCAGCCAGTCTTCACACACGCCGCATACCTCCAGCCAGGAACCTCTTGGAACCCAGAGCAGTGTCTCCGCCTGTACGTTGGGACGGCGTTTGATATCCGCAAACGCTGCTTTGACCATTCGCCAATCTTCTTCCCTGCCTCCGCACCGCTCCAGGGGTACCGCGTCCTCTTTTGGAATCCACCCTTCATATCCATAAAACATCCGGATCCGGATCCATCTGCCCCGGCACTCCAGGATCTCTGCCTCCATCCCGTACAGGCCTTCATCGATGCACTCTCCATCCCCAGGCACGCGTCTCAGCGGCACAATCCCTTTCCCGATCCTGATCTTCATACACATTCTCCCTTCGGAAGGTTCCTTTTCCAAGGAGTCTGCATCCTGATGCTCCTGCAGAATACCGCTTCCGATTCGCTCTCTTTCTCCTATTCTATGCACGGACCAGCCTCACCGAATACTCTTCACCTTGCAGAATATCGTTTTCAGACACACTCTGTCTTCTTCTGTTCTCTGAATCAGAAAAATGAAACTACCATAGCCACAAAAGATGCCACACTGATCACCGCGCCGCCGACACGGCTCATTTTCAGATAGGTCTTTGTAGGCTCTCCGTCTTTCAGTTTAAAAAACTTTTCCGCCTTCCACATCCACAGCGGCTTCAGCGCCATCAGCAGCCCCAGCAGAAATAAAAGCGCAAATCCGAATTTGCTCATCCGTCTTTTCCTCCTGATTTCTGTCACTTGCGCGGATGGGATTTATTGTACACTGCACGCATTTGATAAATCCCCATATCCAGGTACATCTGTGTCGTGGAAATATCTGAATGCCCCAGCATCTCCTGGACACTCTTGAGATCCGCTCCATTCTGCAGCAGATGCGCCGCAAAGGAATGGCGGAGAATATGCGGTGTGAGATCTGCATTGATCCCCGCCTCCCTGCCATAGGTTTTCAGTACTTTCCAAAATCCCTGTCGGCTCATCGGCTTTCCGGAACAGTTCACAAACACATACTCACTGGTTCCATCCCGCAGCAGTTTTTTCCTGCCCTGCTCCAGATACTCCTTCAGTGCGTTCCGCGCAGCGCTCCCAAAGGGGATCACGCGCCCTTTTTCCTGCCCTGCGCAGGTAATATAACCCATCTGGAGATTCATATCCTCCAATTTCAATTGAATCAGTTCGCTGACCCGAATTCCCGTCGCATAAAGCAGTTCCAGCATCGCCTTGTCCCGGATTCCTTTTGGCGTCGAACAATCCGGCTGACGCATCAGGAGGTCCACCTCGTCCACAGAAAGGATCTCCGGCGCTTTCCGTTCCACCTTCGGAGGACGGAGATTTTCCGACGGATCTTCCTCAATGTAATGCTGGCGCACCACATACTGACAGAAGGTCCGGATCGCCGCCACATTTCTTGACACAGTCGCCGGGGACAGCCGTTCTCTCTCCAGATAAAGCATATAAGAGTTGAGGAACGTCTCCGTCACTGCATTCAGATCCGTCACCTGATGCTCTGCCAGATAACGTTCCATTTTTCGCAGATCACGCTCGTAGGAAATTTCCGTATTATGGGAAGTCTTTTTCACCGTATGGAGATAAATAACAAACTCCCAGATTGCGTCTTTTATTTTCCAGTTTTCTTTTTTCTCAAGTACCATAGTCCAAGCAGAAAGACACGTGTCTGCCTTCCGCATCCGTGTCCCGTAACCTTTCCACCAAATTCTGTGGAATATTATAAACATATTTTTTTCAAATTGCAATTCTGTTTTCCCCCAGCAGAAACCCGGGTTTTCCGGCTTTTCGGGAAACTTCTGATATCTTGTGTCCACTTCCATGTTATGTCTACCAGATATTGTGCACTACAAATTGTTAACTTTCTGTTAACTTTCAATCAGCCATTGCAGAATCAACGGATTTACATAGCATTCCAGCAAAATCCCCCATAAGACGACCGTCAGAAACAGCAGGCACCACAGGCTGTACTGCACCGCCTTTTTTCCAAAAAAACGGTTTCTCTGTATCACTTGCCCGGACATATAACAGATCACTGTAAACATTCCAAAAGCCGCCGGAACATAGAGCAGATACTGCGGCAAAAGCGCTGCCGCAAACAGGAGCATTCCCCGGATTCCGTTCTGCAGCAGCGCAATACCAAGAAATGTTCCAAAGAAAAAGCCATATCCCAGAAGCTCCGCGATCACCAGCGGCACACCCAGTACAGTCGCACCGATCACCTGCAGAACCGCCATTCCCGCAAGGCGCCGCGGCAGGAGATAAAAAAAATAATCTTTGGAATCCGGTACCGCCGAACCCACTGCTTCCAAAGAAAACATCTGCAACTCTGTCACATCCTGTCCCCGATTCAAAGGAAAAAATTCACGTTTGATAAATTTTCTCACGGAGCCTCCCTTCCCTTTTCCATGTTTCCTTTCAGTATATGAAACAGCAGCAAAAAAAAGAAGCCGTACACCGCCGACTTTCATCGGCGGCATACAGCTTCCTCTCATTTCTCTGCATTTTCTGACCGGCCTGTGCGGCTCCGGACAGGATTATTTCGCGTAATCAGTTACGCGGCTTTCACGAATTACATTTACTTTGATCTGTCCTGGATATTCCAGTTCTGCTTCGATCTGCTTGGAGATATCTCTCGCGATCAGTACCATATCAGCATCTGATACCTGCTCCGGCACTACCATTACGCGGACTTCTCTTCCTGCCTGAATTGCAAAAGATTTTTCAACCCCTTTGAAGGAGTTTGCGATATCCTCTAACTGTTTTAATCTGTTGGTATATGTTTCCAGTGTCTCTCTTCTCGCGCCCGGACGTGCAGCGGAAATTGCGTCTGCCGCCTGTACCAGACATGCAATCAGAGACTGTGGTTCTACATCGCCATGATGGGCTTCCACTGCATTGATCACCAGAGCGGACTCCTTGTATTTCTTACAGAGCGTCACGCCAATCTGAATGTGGGAACCTTCCACCTCATGGTCGATGGATTTTCCGATATCATGCAGGAGGCCTGCGCGTTTCGCCATACGTACATCGCAGCCCACCTCACCTGCCAGAAGTCCTGACAGCTGTGCCACCTCTATTGAGTGCTTTAATGCATTCTGTCCATAACTGGAACGGAATTTCATTCTTCCCATAAGCCGAATCAGCTCCGGATGGAGTCCATGTACTCCAACTTCCAGAGCAGCCGCTTCGCCTTCTTCTCGAATATTCTGCTCAACTTCTTTTTTGGCTTTCTCCACCATTTCCTCAATGCGGGCTGGATGGATACGACCGTCAACAATTAATTTTTCCAGTGCAATCCTTGCAATCTCGCGTCGAATTGGATCGAACGCGGACAGCACGACTGCTTCCGGGGTATCGTCAATAATTAAATCTACGCCTGTCAGTGTCTCAAGGGTACGGATATTTCGTCCTTCTCGTCCGATGATCCTTCCCTTCATCTCATCGCTTGGAAGCTGTACCACAGAAATGGTACTCTCAGCCACATGATCCACAGCGCATTTCTGAATTGCTGTCACCACATAATCTCTGGCTTTTCGTCCTGCTTCCTCCTTGGCTCTGCCTTCCAGTTCCTTGATCAGCTTCGCCGTGTCGATTTTCACTTCATCTTCCACAGATTTCAACAGATAATCTTTTGCTTCTTTTGCTGCAAGTTCGTTTTCACGACGCTCTAATACGTCCGCTTTCTTGTCCACGGATTCTTCCTTGGCAAGGACACGCTTCTCGTATTTCTGCAGTTCTGCCCTGCGCTCGCGAGTCTCTCTTTCCACTTCATTTTTTGTTTTCAGAGATTCCTCCTTCGCTTCCAACAGAGCTTCCCGTTTCTTAGTTTCGGCTGTCTTCAAGGCTTCGTCTATAATGTTTCTTGCCTTTTCCTCTGCTGTGCCCACTTTTTCCGCATCCTGACGGACCTTGTTTTCCACAGCAATTTTTCTGGTAATCGGAACCGCAATAAGCAACGTGACTACTACAGC
>PPYE01311787.1_pt1 | contig 12941 bp, 10 predicted proteins | sample 1559881 | NCBI WGS metagenome assembly PPYE01 (sample SAMN08240022, study PRJNA423297) | Human gut metagenome, whole genome shotgun sequencing project.
ACATATTTCAAAAAAACATGGAGAATAAAAGTATAGATAACGAGCTGGAGGCGTGGCTGATGTTTTACAGCACGCAGGAACCGGAACGGATAATTGAGCTGATAAATCAATACCCGATGTTCAGACAGATGTATGGAGACGTATATGAAGTCTGCCGGAATATGGAGAAGGTGATGGGAATGTTTTCGGAAGAGTTAAGAGAGCTGGATCGGAATACAGTGCAGTATATGATTGACGAGATGCAGACGACAATAGACGCACAGGCTGCTGCATTGGAAGAAGAGAAGAAAAGGCACGAGGAAGCTGAAAGGAGACAGGAGGAAAAAAAGAAAGAGTACGAAGCAGAGACTAGAAGGCAGGAAGAAAAAATTATTGAACTGCAGGAGATGGTTATTTCTCAGGCCGCCGCACTTGAAGAGGCCATGAGGCGAATAGAGGAACTGGAAAGAAAAAAACTTACAGACTTGCCGGATAAGCAGCTGTAGAGGAATGTGTATTTCACGGGATTGTCAGGGAAAGTGTGCAGGCTATTGAATGCCTGCACACTTTTTTTGTACGCTACTTCTGTCCATTGAAAATAGTATGGATACGCATCTGAAGCTTTTCCAGGTCATCCGCATCAGGATGAGACAGCGCCTGGCCGAAATTAGCGAGGAAACCGGCGGCCCTTTCATTCCCGGGATCCTTTTCCAGCATGGCTTCATAGCGCTCTTTCACGGATGCGGGCATTTTCCCCTGGCACATATAGGTTCCAAGGAGCGTATTGTCATCAGGAAGCAGCGCGCTTACGTTTTCAAGAATCCGGGAAAAGTATGCGTCACTTCCCCCGAAGCCGGCGGTTCCGAAAAGAAAGACCTTTTTATGGTGAAGCCCCTGAAGGAAGCCGGCCATTTTTTCATCGCAGCTTCCCTTATCGGTCCAGAAGCCTGCCAGCAGAAACGGGGCTTTTTCCCAGTCGGAGGGCTCTGTTGCCTGCCTTAGTTCATCCAGGCTGCCGGAATAAATACAGTCCTCCGGAGGAAGCGCGGCCAGGGCGGCCTGTGCCAGCTGTGCGGTGTTGCCTGTGCGGCTGCTGAATACTACGGAATATTTCATAATCCTTTCCTTTCTGCCGGAGCGGTTTCTAAAATGCTCTTGTACGGCATTGTGATATGTTAGTGTTTAAGATGGAATATTTTTTGCAGACGGCTGATTATCATAAATACAGTGGACACCCCGGTGCTGCTGCATGCCGCCAAGGCATTCCCGATTACAGCGGATACAGCAGCAAATCGTATCCTCCCGGCCTTCACGCACCTTTTTTACCCATTCCGGGTCAGCGATGAGCTGGCGGCTCATGGCGGCGCAGTCGATCCTTTTTTTCAGAAGCTGTTCTTCTATAAAAGAAGGATGGACCAGGCCGCCCACGCCGCAGAGGGGGAGGGAGGTCAGTCTGCGCAGCGTATCGCAGAAATCCAGGAAGCAGCCTTCCTGGCTGAAAAACGGATGGCTGGCCGGCGGGATGGTATCGGTAAGCGCGCCGTGGTTGGCCAGTGTTACATGGAAGCTGGTTACGCCGGCCTGTTCCAGGAGCGGGACGAATACAGGCAGCTCTTCCAGCAGGATGCCGGCATTTCCGTAATGCGGGTTTTCCATGCGCACGGCCAGTTTAAAATCTATGGGAAAGCAGGGGAGTACGCTGCGGATGGCAGAAACGCATTCCACTGCAAAGCGCGCCCGGTTTTCCGGAGAACCGCCGTAGGAATCCTGCCGTTTGTTGTAGAGGGAGGAGCTGAAGCTGCCGCACATTCTGTCGCCGTGGACCTGAACCATATCAAAACCAAGCTTTTGGGCTTCCAGGGCGGCGGAGCCGAAGGAGGAGGTGATTGCGCGGATTTTTTCCGGAGGCAGCGCGGTAATGTAAGGGGATACCTGTTCATTCAGCAGGCGGCGCAGTTCCTCGTGGGAAATCCGTTTTGTAAGGATGCCGGGAAGAAAACGCAGCATGCCCTTCCAGTCTGAGTCCGACTGATGCAGCTGGGCACAGATCAGACAGTCATGTTTATGGGCTGCATCGGTCAGCCTGCGGTAATAAGCGGCTCCCTTTTTGGTAAAAAGAGAATGGAAGCCCCGTTTTCCTACAGGAACATCCCCGAGGATGATCATGGCACAGCCGCCGGCGGCAATGGCTTCCATTTTTGCCACAAGCTCATCTTCCTTCAGGCCCATGGAGGTAGGGGCGAAGATGATACGGTTTTTCAGGGTCAGCCCGCCCAGTGTGACGGGGCTGTTTATGGTTTTATACATGGTGGTTCCTCCCTTTCCCCGGGCAGGATTTTAAGCAGCAGGGCAAGCAGCTGGCTATGCTCTTCCTGGGTCAGGCCCCGGACAACCTCCGCTTCCCAGCGGTCAAATAAATCGTGGCTTAAGTCAAAGGCCTCCAGCCCTTTGTCCGACAGCTCTAAAATGCAGGAGCGTTTATCCGCAGGATTTGGCCGGCGTCGGATAAAACCTGTCTCCTCCAGACGGGTAAGGGAACGGGTGGAATGGCCGGCATCCATTTGAAGGGAACGGCTCAGCTCGCCGGGGGAACAGCCGGGATGCTTTCCTATATACAGAATGAAATACAGCAGTCCCTGGGAAAGACCCTGCTCGGACAGCTTCTGTCCGCAGTATTCGGTAAAATCCTTCCGCAGGATGGAAATAGAATGGGCCAGGGAATGAAACATGGTCGCGATTCCTTTCTTATGATTAAAATTAATTGACTAAGTCAAATATATTCCATCTAATTGAGATTGTCAATTGCCTGAATCCTGAATTTATTCCTTGGCTGTAATATATGGGCTTTATTTTACAGATTTCTCTTAGTTTTCAGGAAACGATAGAAAAGTATGAGTGTAATAAATTGAAAATGTAAAGAAAGTGATAGAAATAAATTAAAAAGTGCAAGAAATAATAATATAAATAATGGATAATGGATTCATCAACAAAATGATATTTATGGGAGGGACTTATGAAGAAAAAATTATTAGCATTGGTTATGACAGCACTTTTGATACTGGGTACTTTTACCGGATGCGGTAGTGCAGATTCAGTATCAGAAAAGACTGGAGGAGGAAATACCCAGGCCGAAGGGGTAATGGAAAATGTAGATAATAGCACAGAAAAAGAAATGTATCATGCGGTAATGGTATATGTTGTTGCTCAGGATTCGCAGGATCAGGAAAAGGTTAATGAGAGATTCAATGAGTTAACAAGGGAACAATTAAATATGGAAGTAACGCTGATGCCAATGACGTTCAGTACATGGGGGAGTCAGCTCCCATTAATGCTTGCAGGAGGAGAACAGGTTGATTTATTTCCAATGTTCAGTAATAACGCAGTTACTTATGTAGCATCTGATTATCTGGTCGATTTAACTCCTTATCTGGATAATGCGCCCTATATTGTTGAGCAGCTTGGAATGGATATGATTTCATGTTGTTCCGTTGAAGATTTTATCTACGGAATTCCTACTATGAAGGAGCGTACTATGCCGAATGCAATGGTTATGAGAACTGATTGCCTGGAAGCGGCAGGAATTGATCCAACCAGTATCAAAACTTATGAGGATATTACCGCAGCCTATGAAAAGGTGCAGAAAATATATCCTGAAATGATTATGTTCGGCGGTAGTGGCAGTGGAGGCAGTGCGGCAACACCTGGAGGACAGACTATTAGTTTTGATGGATTGGGCCAAGTGGCCGGTACAGGTGTTTTGGAAGATTATGGACAAACCACAACGGTAACAAATTTTTATGAATCAGATTATTTTAGATATCTGGTGGATACAGTAAGAGAGTGGTATCTGGCCGGTTATGTTGCCAAAGATATGGCAACATCCAGCGACGGAGGCGAAGCGCAGATGAGGGCTGGAAATTTGTTTTCTTATATGACGAACTGCAAGCCGAATACAAAGCAGGAAAAGGATGATCAGACCGGATATGATACAACTATTGTACAGATTGATCAGAATATGTTGACTACCGGCGGTATAAACGCTATCAGTTATGGGATTGGATCAGGTTCTCCGAACCCGGAAAAAGCTATGGAACTGCTTAACTGGATAAGTAAGACGAAGGAAGCCAATGATCTGCTTAACTGGGGCGTAGAAGGTGTGCATTGGGTAGAGCAGGAAGACGGAACTGCAAATTTCCCGGAGGGTATGACAGCGGAGAATTGTGGTTATCATCAGAATATGGGATATATTCTTCCTAATCAATTTAATAGTCATGTCTGGGCAGGAAATGCTCCTGATATTTTTGAACAATATAAGGAGATTGATAAAAAAGCCATTGTATCTAAAGCTTATGGATTTACGCCAGATTTAACAGGGGTAGCGGATCAGGTTGCGGCAGTTACAGATGTAATCAGCCAGTATATCGGACAAATTACCACAGGGTCAGTTGATCCGGAACCGGCTATTGAGGATTTTAACCAGGCCTTATACAATGCCGGATTACAGGATATTATAGATGCCAAGCAGAAGCAGTTGGATGAATGGCTTGCTCAGCAGTAATTAATATAACAAATGAAGTGTTATACGCAAAAGGAACATGATGATAAATCCTTCATGTTCCTTTTTACGGGGGATGATATGGGAAAAGATTTCAAATTGTTTCATATAAAATTTATCCGCATTATGGCAGCAAATACATTGTCGGCATTTAGTTTTTATATGATTTCTACTTTATTATCTACATATTTAGCAGAGAGAGGAATTAAACTGTCCATAGCGGGCATTATTATTGGATTGTTTTCTATTACTGCATTAGTGATACGCCCACTTTGTGGTATTCTAAGTGATTCCCTGTAATAAAATTCTTCTTATACGGATAGCTGCATTAATTATGACGTTAGGATTGTTTGGCTATACATTGACTTCATCTGTTGCATTATTATTTTTTTTCAGAATTATACATGGCATAGGGTTCGCCATTTGCAGTACAGCATTGATATCTCTGGCTGCTGACTATATTCCTGATGACAGGATGGGGGAAGGGATAGGATATCTGGGGTTGGGGCAGGTGGTTTCTTCGGCCATTGTTCCGGGAGTTGGTATTGCAATTTCAGAACATACAGGCCTTTCCACAACATTTTTAGTAGCGGGAATGATGTCAGCCAGTGTGTTTGTTTTTATGTTTATGCTTCCATTAAATGATTCTGTTGCTATCAGAAAAGAAAAAATTAAAGTAACAATTGAAAATATAATTTGTGTGGAGGCTCTTCCTTTTTCTATTATAGCCGGCATGTTTTCATTTATGAATGGAATGGTGGCAACCTATCTTGTTCAATTTGCCGGAACGATGAAAATTAATAGAGTTAGTTTGTATTTTACGGTGTGTGCCATTTTTTTGTTTGTAGCCAGACCTGTATCAGGGAAATTAATGGATAAAAAAGGATTGGACGTTGTGGTAATCCCTGGAATCATAATGGCATGTATATCAGCATTAATGCTGGGAAATGCCGCCACTTTGGGGATGATTCTTGTGTCAGGCATAATACGGTCATTAGGGCAAGGTGCTGCACAGCCGTCATTACAGGCAGCATGTATTAATAAGGTGGGGAAAGCGAAGAGTGGAATTGCTGTCAGCACTTTTCTTCTTGGCGGGGATATTGGGCAGGGAATTTCACCTATGATAGGAGGTTATTTAGCTGAAAGATATAACTACGGTCTTTTATTTTATTTTTGTGCTGGATTGATGTTTGTAGCTTTTATCTATTATCTGTTCGTAAGGACCAAAGAGAAAGGAAAAAAGGCAATTGCCGTGGAATAAGAATATGGAAAAAATGCGTATGACTGAAAGAGAAATAAATAATGCAGAAATTGCATATCACGCTGCAGCTTCTGGAATGGTTCTGTTGGAGAATAATGGAGTCCTTCCATTAGAAAAAAGGGGGAAAATTGCGTTATTTGGCATAGGAGCAGTAAGGACTATACGAGGAGGAACAGGATCAGGAGATCCTTTTAATGGAGGTTTAAGCGGAGGTGGTGATGCATCAGTTGATCAGTCATCCAGATATCATATTCATATTCTGGATGCCTTTGAAGCAGGTGGATATGAAGTGGTTACTGCGAGTGAACTAAGAATTCAGGCAGATAAGTATGACGTTTTGAAAAGGCAGCAGAAAAATCAGGTAATGCAGACCTTCATGTTTCCGGAACCATATTTAAAGGAAGAAGAAGTTATATTTGCAGCTGAACAAAGTGATACCGGAATATATGTATTATCGAGAAATTCAGGAGAGGGTACGGATAGAAAGCAGAAGTATTATTCTGAGCAACTCTCCGTGAGATATGAGATTGGGGATTATTTGCTTGCAGCACAGGAAAAGGATAATATAAGGCTTTTAAGAAAGCATTTTAAGCATTTGATTATAGTCCTGAATGTTGGCGGTATTATTGATATGAAAGATATTAAGGAAGCGGAGCCGGACAGTATCTTGTTAATGGGTTTAGCAGGCCAGGAGGGAGGAAGAGCGGTCAGAGATATCTTAAATGGAACATTGTTCCCTTCAGGAAAATTAACTGATACCTGGGCAGCAAAATATGAGGATTACCCGGCATCAAGCACATTCGCTGATAACGATGGAAATTCAGAACTGGAAAAGTATCAGGAAGGAATTTTTGTGGGATATCGTTATTTTGATAGCTTTCATAGAAATCCCATTTATGAATTTGGATATGGTATCGGATATACCAATTTTACAATCAGTATTGTAGGCTTTGAAAGAGTGCAGAGTAAGTTCAGAGTAAGAACAGAAATCGAGAACACAGGGGGATATCCAGGGGCAGAGGTACTCCAGCTATATATATCTGCTTATAATACGGATGTGGATATGCCTGCGCAGGAGCTTAAAGGTTTTAAAAAAACCAGGATATTAAAACCGGGAGAATCGCAGATTATCGAGCTTGAAATTTCGGTGCCGGAGTTGGAAATTTATGATGAATCAAATTGTGCATATGTCGTTAAGAAGGGAATTTATTTATTCCGAATCGGTAATTCTTCAAGAAATACACAACCTGTGGCAAAAGTGATTATTGCAAAAGATATTGTGACAGGCAGGGCTTCTGAAATATTGCCGCTTATAAGGAAACTGGAAGAATTCCATCATAAAAATTATGTGACGGAGGATAATTTTTATCCGGAATTACCCGAATTCAAAATAGAGAAATTTAATTTTGAAGATAAAAAAATGGATCATAAATATTTAGAACAGGAAGTAACTACATATACAACAAATCCTTCATACCAAAAAGTTCAAGCTTACGAAAGTGTGGTTCGTATGCCAAAAAAACATGTAAAGTGGAAGGATGTGCTTGCTGGCAGTGCGACATTGGAAGAATTGGCCGCTCAGATGACAGATGAAGAACTGACTGCATTAAACTGTGGGACAGGGTGGGGAGTGGCTGATGAAATTAACCCGGTTATTGGAGAGAACTCAGAGACTGTACCGGGTGCTGCTGGTGAAACAACACGTTTATTGACAGAAAAATATGGAATTCCTTCCATTGTTTTAGTAGATGGGCCCGGAGGAATTAGGGTAAGGCAGGAATATGAGGCTTTAAATATAATGACGGGCAAGAAGGAAAAAAGATATCATTATTGTACAGCCTGGCCTTCCGGAACACTTTTGGCACAGAGCTTTGATCCTGAAATAATGAAAAAAATCGGCATTGCAGTTGCCGTAGAAATGAAGGAGATAGGGGCAAGTATTTTACTGGCTCCCGGAATGAATATTCATAGGGATCCCCTATGTGGAAGAAATTTTGAATATTATTCAGAAGATCCCCTGATATCCGGTATGATGGCAGCGGCTTTTGTAGACGGCATGCAAAACAGCGGAATGAATGTCGGAGCATGTATTAAGCATTTTGCAGCTAACAATCAGGAAACCAATCGTTCCTGCGTGGATGAATGGATTGGTCAGAGAGCGCTTCGGGAGATATATCTGAAAGGCTTTGAAATTGCTGTCAGACGATCTCAACCTTTTGCTATTATGACTTCATATAATTTGATTAATGGTGTTCCTACAGCGGATAGCTATGATTTATGTACCAGGCTTGCAAGAGGTGAATGGGGATTTAATGGCTTGATTATGACCGATTGGAATGGAGGAAGCAGTAGCGCGAGTAAGTCGATGCATGCAGGAAATGATTTGATTATGCCTGGAGGAGAGAGTAAAAAGAGAGAGATTTTATTGGCTATAAAACAAATTGAGCCAGAATTTGATGAAAGAGGGCAGATTCTATTTACTAAAATCTATGAGCAATTACCTTTTTATGAAGATCATTGGAATTCCTTTCATCTTAAAGAGGATGGAAAGGATAGGTGTACTGTAGATTTAGGAGAAGGTTACCTGGCAGACATTGAAGGAGAGTTAATTCGGGTGGAAAAGGAACCGATTTATACCGAGGCTGCCACCCGTCAGGAATTTATTCATTCTAATGGAGAAGTAAGGCCATTTAAAACTCCTTTAACAGTACGTTTTGCAAAAGTCAGTCCGGACGGAAGAAAAATTATTTATAATGGCGAATATGATAGGCATCCAACAATATGCAGAGGAGATTTGCTGCAATGTGCCTTACATATTCTGAAAATTTTGCAAAGAATATTTAGTGGAAATAGTGACAGGTAAGGATGAAAAAGTGCAAGAAATAAAAGAAGGTGGATGCTACAATTTAAAAAAGGAGGAAAAGAATAGTGAATAACAAAGAGCTACTGAAAAAAGAATTTAGGAAATCACTCCCCTTATATTTCATGCTTTTACCCGGGCTGATATACATATTTATAAATAACTATATTCCTATGACAGGAATAGTAGTGGCATTTAAAAAATATTCGGCACAGAAAGGAATTTGGGGTAGTGAATGGGTAGGACTTTCAAACTTTACCTATCTGTTCAGAAATGATGCATCAATTATAATTAGGAATACAATACTTTATAATGTGGTATTTATCTTTCTGGATTTGTTTTTTGGAATTGTAATTGCAATAATGATTACAGATGTTGCAGGAAAAAAGGCAAGAAAACTTTATCAGAGTGCGGTTCTCCTTCCATTTCTGGTTTCTATAGTGATTGTAAGCTATATTGTATATGCTTTTCTTTCTACTGAAAATGGAATGATAAATTCGATTCTTAATACTATGGGAAAAGATGAGGTACAGTGGTATGCAAGCCCTAAGTATTGGCCGTTTCTACTCTGTTTTGTACATTTATGGAAGGGAGTAGGCTATGGTTGTATGATTTATATTGCAGGAATTTCAAGCATCGATCCGGCCTTATATGAAGTGGCAAGGCTTGATGGAGCATCGAAATGGAAACAGATCCTGTATATTACTCTGCCAGAACTGATTCCATCTATTACAACTTTGATGCTGTTAAGCGTAGGGCATATATTTAATTCGGATTTTGGGCTGTTTTATCAGGTGCCTCAAAATTCAGGAGCTTTGTATAGTGTTACCAATACAATAGATACGTATGTTTACCGCGCCCTGATATCTGCCGGCGGGATAGGGAGATCTTCAGCTGCCAGTGTATTCCAGTCACTTGTGGGATTTGCACTTGTAGTTATAAGTAACTTTATAGTTAGCAGGACAAATAGGGAGAATGCAATATTTTAGGAGGGACCAATGATTAAATCAAAACGTTTTTATATCTATCAGATGGTTATCAATTTTATTTTAATTATTATTACATTGATTATGGTGGTTCCTATTATTTTATTATTCATGTCTTCTATTTCATCGGAGAAGTCACTTATTGTTAATGGGTATTCCTTTTTCCCTTCTGAATTCAGTTTAGAGGCATACAGATATATCTGGTTAAACAAGGGAACTGTTTTACGGGCCTATGCTATTACTATATTTATGACAATAATTGGAACTTTTTTTAATGTGTTTATTTCATCTATGATGGCATATGCCCTTTCTGATAAAAAACTGCTTTTTCGGCGAATAATAAATTTTATTATTTTTTTCACAATGATTTTTAATGGAGGATTGGTTCCTGCCTATATTATGTGGACAACAATTTTCCATATTAAAAATACTTTTTGGGCTTTGTTAATCCCCAATTTATTGATAAGTCCTATGAATGTAATTTTAATTCGAACCTATATGATGAATTCGGTTCAGGATGCGCTTTACGAAGCAGCAAAAATAGATGGGGCAGGACACAGAGTATTGTTTACTCAGATTGCAATACCTTTAAGTAAACCAATATTGGTTACAATGGGATTATTTGCAGGCTTGGCTTACTGGAATGATTGGACAAATGGTCTCTATTATTTAACGAATCCCAAGTATTATAGCGTGCAGGTTTTATTGAATAAAATGATTCAGGATATACAGGCAATTCAAGCCAATTCTGTATCAGCTTCAGCGGGTACCGCAATGACAGTTCCACAGATTTCAATTCGTATGGCAATCGCGTTTGTAGCATTACTTCCAATACTATTAATTTATCCATTCCTGCAAAAGTATTTTGCGGAAGGAATTGCACTTGGAGCAGTTAAAGGATAGAGGCTTGGCAACACATAGGTTTTTACTATAAATTCAATGAAAAGAGAAAGGATGAGAGAAGCATGGCAAAATTTGTATGTAATTTTATTTCTTACACATTAAAAAGAGCGGTGGATATTACTGTAATAATACCGTCAGTTACATTTCCCGAAGCATGTGGTGACGGGAGGATAAAAGGTGTGGCTCCACAGCATGAGAAAAAAGATAAATATCCTGTAATTTATTTGCTTCATGGTGTTGGAAATGATCATACAACATGGAATGCATATACAAATGTGGAGTTATATGCGGAAGAGCGGAATATTGCAGTAGTCATGATATCTGCTGAAAATAAGATGTATGTCAATCATGGCGGCAATTCATTTATGGGAGATTATTTCTATGATTTCATTGAAGTGGAATTGCCTGACTTTATTTGCGGAATGTTTCCGGTTTCCGGAAAGCCGGAGGATACATATATTGCCGGTTTGTCCATGGGAGCCATGGGAACGATGATACATGGACTGAAGAATCCGGAGAAATACAGAGCTATGGGGGCATTTTCTGCTGGTATATATTTACCGCCTACAGAGGAGAAAGGATGGGATCCCGAATATGATCCGATGGTGCTTGCGCAGAATCTTTCAGTAAAGGGTATAAAGGATATTAAGATATTTATGGGGTGCGGAGATCAGGATCCGCTTTTCGAAGGTTGCAGACAATCAGCGATAATTCTAAAAGAAAGCGGACAGGATGTCACTTGGGTTCCTGTAGAAGGATATGCGCATGAATGGAGGCTTTGGAATCAACTGATCGAACAGTTCATGGATTGGATACCCAGAAGCGATTGTTACAGTACACTTGGAACGCGCAAAATTTAATAAGAGGAAAAGAGGAAAAATATATGAATTTTTATTGTGATGTTACAGGACCTATTGTTACAACGAATAAGGGAAAAATTAGAGGTTTTTTGTTTAACGACGTATATCAGTTCAGAGGAATACGTTATGCCAAAGCAAAAAGGTTTGGAGTTCCGGAAGAAGTTGATTACTTTGATGAGGTAAAGGACGCATTCAATTACGGTGATGTCTGTCCGTTGATGTATCCGGATAGTGCTAATGGAGATATAATGTCGCCTCATAGAGTATGGTTTCAGAGTGAAGATTGCCTGAACCTGAATATTTGGACGCCTTCCTTAAAAAAGGAGGAACGGCTTCCTGTGGTAGTGTGGTTTCATGGGGGAGGCTTTTTCAGCGGCTCTTCAATAGAACAGTATGCTTACGATGGAGAGGCAATGAGTAAACAAGGCAATGTTGTGGTAGTAACAGTAAATCATCGGCTCAATGTGCTTGGCTATCTGGATTTGAGAGGATTTGGAGAAAAATATGAACGTTCATGTAATGCGGGAAATCTTGATTTAATTGCTGCATTAAAGTGGATTAATAAAAATATAGCAGGTTTTGGAGGTAACCCGGATAATGTAACGGTATTTGGTCAATCTGGCGGTGGTGGTAAGGTTATCACCCTGATGCAAATGCCTGAAGCAGATGGATTGTTTCATAAAGCAATGATTATGAGTGGTGTTCTTGGGGAAATATTATCAGACAAATATGTTGATATGAGGCCTGTTATTAGAAAAACACTCCAGTATCTTGGCTTAGAAGAGTCTGAAATGGAAAAAATGGAAACTATTCCATATCTTCAGTTGGTACAGTCATATTTGAAGGCATACAAAGAATTGGTTTCAGACAAAGGAATCCCATTTTTTGGCCCCATAAAGAATCAGGACTATTTAGGAGATCCTATGAAAGTAGGTTTTACAGAGAATGCGAAAAAAATACCTGTTATAATTGGTTCTGTCTATTCTGAATTTTTTCACTCTAAATACAAAGAAGAAAATGTTCCCGATGATAAAATGGAAAAAATTATAAAAGAACAGTTTGGAGATGAAAATGGGACAAAGCTGATTCACGCATTTAAAAAAGCATATCCGGAAAAAGAATTATGCGATATTTATGCAGCAGATTCTGCAGCATTTCGTTTAGAAACCAAGAAATGGGTGGCAAAGCGTGTAGAAGAAAAAACCGCGGATACTTATGCTTATCTTTTTACTTTGGAGTTTCCTTTTAATGGTGGTACAACGGCATGGCACTGCTGTGATATTCCCTTCTTTTTCAATAATATTGAAAAGGTTCCGGTAGTAAATATTGATGGAGTATCAGAACGATTGAGGGATCAGATATTTGGAGCATTTATGAAATTTGTCTATACAGGTGTTCCGGAAACTGAGAGTATGCCTAAATGGGAAAAATGCAGAGAAGAGGATGAAGTAACAATGATATTTGACAGAAGTTGTGAGATTCGTCATAATTTTGATACTGAGTTTATTCAATTGCATTATAATCTGAAAGTTTCACC
>PPYE01171164.1_pt1 | contig 12938 bp, 15 predicted proteins | sample 1559881 | NCBI WGS metagenome assembly PPYE01 (sample SAMN08240022, study PRJNA423297) | Human gut metagenome, whole genome shotgun sequencing project.
CCTATATCGGCACATTCTATTTGAACGGAACATTTCAGTATGATACCGTAACTTCTAAGGCAACGGCCGATAGCTGGTCCGCTTCTTCCACGTATGGTTATTCTGGCGACTCATCCCGCTCAGGAGCAAAAGTGTCCGGCCAGTGTAAATTTAATTATGCAGGAGGAAAGACTTTGAAAATGTCCATTTCCTGCGATAAAAACGGTAACATCAGCTATGACTGATGAAAAGGAAACCATCCGCCCATTGGACGGATGGTTTTTTCTAATATTAACAGCTGATCTTCCAATTTCCATCAACCTGCCGCAGCTGCAACGCAAACTGGGACACCTGCGTCATTCCCGTCCGCTGGTCAAGGTACTGTACCGCTACATTTGCCGTCACAGTATCGCCGCTCTTGGTAAAGACCGGATTCACCAACCCTGCAAACACATAGCTGTCGTTTGCGATCACCGGCAGCGCACCGCCGCTGACATAGTACGAAAGCTCCTGTTCGGTCGCTGCTGGATACAGCGTGAAAAACGTGGTCAAAAACTCTGTGATCTCTATACTTTCAGGGCATTAACCATATTTATTTCCCGGTGACATATACCTACCGTTCGAAAAAAACGCAAAAGTTCCCGGCGTGAGGCGCGCCATCTCTTCCTCTTTTTCTGCATCATCCGCACATTCAAGGAAATGGACAAAATAATCCGCAAAATACTCCCTGTGGTTTGTCCCCGCATAGTCGCGAAGGAATGCGGCTGCCGCATCCGCTTCGTCTGCATAAAGTTGCTCCACCTCATCCGGGCATCCCAGACTGTAGTACAGGAAATGCCCGAACTCATGCAAAGTCGAACCGGGTTCGGACACATAAATTGTTTTCTCTGCATAATTGGTCGCACCGATGCAGCTTGTATGATATTCCCTGCTCATGTCGGACAGATATCCAAAATCAATGTTGTATGTCCATCCCTCACTCTTGAACTTTTGCAAAATCGCTTCCGGAACCTGCTTGAGTGCCACCAGATAATCATTGAGAGGGACACCCGCGGTATTTTGGATCGGCAAACCTTCCAGCATGGGCGGTGCTTCAACAGCAAGATCGCGCGTCAGCACGGCATACAGAACATCCGCCGCCTCACCGCGCATAACCAGCGCCATCGGGTCTGTGTTTTCCCCGCAAAACCCCAATTCTGCACCAATACACATACAGCTATCGTAATCAGAAAAAGGCTTTCCATCGGAATAAAGCAAAAAATCATAAATTGGTACACCACTTGCATTAAAAACGCTTTGATAAAGCTCCCCGCGGCAGACCGCCGAATCCGGCTCCAGTACCGCACATGTGGAAAGCCAGCCATTGTGATAAGCACGCAACAGGCTGGTTTCATTCCCTTGATCAAACGCGCGGCACAACATGATAGCCCATTGACTTATGGTGATCTGCTCGTCCGGTGCGTATCGCTGATTGCCAACCCCATTTATGATTCCCTGCTCCGCAAGATAAGCTACACTCTCATGCCAGGGTGAATCCCCTGCGACATCGACAAAGCCAGAGGCGGCGCAAGCCGGAACTGCGCCTGCTGTTATGGCTGCACACGCCAGTAATGCAGCAAATACTTTTGTGCATAATTTTCGCATATCCGTTCCTTTCCACAAAAAAACGCCCGAAAATGGGCGCTTTTGCTATATCATATGGCTTTCCCCGCTGGGAAGCGGATGATCGGCAGACTTCTGTCTGTGTCCCTGCCGCGACCTATCTCACAATTTTCCAGTTCCCGTCAACCTGCCGCAGCTGCAATGCAAACTGTGAAACCTGTGTCATCCCCGTCCGCTGGTCGAGATACTGCACCGCTACATTTGCCGTCACGGTATCACCGCTCTTGGCAAAGACCGGATTCACCAGACCAGCAAACACATAGCTGTCATTTCCAATCACCGGCAGCGCGCCGTCACTGACGTAATACGAAAGCTCCTGTTCGGTCGCTGCTGGGTACAGCGTGAAGAACGTGGTCAAAAATTCTGTGATCTCCGTAGTTTCTTCCGCAGATACCGTACCGTCCGGCTCGGCAGTTTTAGGAACGTAGCCGGACTTTTGGGGTTTTCCCGTGACTGTCGGGCTTTGGATGATAACCATATCGCCTGCATCGTCCATATACACTGAAACTGCATAAACAGACGTGAAAATGCTGCTTTCCTCCCCGTTTACGACATTTTGCGACACAGTAAATACGACTTTATACACTTTATTCCCAGTTTCTTCCACAGACCAAATCTGTACATCTTCCACTTTAGAGGATACCGGCACATCACTGCGCACCGTGTCTGCGTTCAGGGCTTGCAGCTCGTCCGTGAGATAATGTTTCAGATTTTCCGTCCGCTGCTCTATTGAATCCGCAGACTGTCCCCACGAGTAATACACCTTGGCGAAGTTCGTCACAAAGCTCTCTATCGCGTTCGTGTCCGTGATTTTCTCCTGCACCACCGTCGTTTCATGGACGGTGTGCGTATCCACCGCCGTAAAATCCTTATACACCGCGAAAGTGAACGCGCAGATAAGCAGCGCCCACAGCGCGATTACCACCGGCCGCCGCGTCCCGATATGCAGGACGCGCGGCTTTTTCTGTTTCTCCTGATTTTTGTTTTTATTCTGGAACATATCGTTTTCCTCCTAACTCATTGTCCTGCCCGTCCGGCACAGACCAGATGCGCCTGCCAATAGTCGCTGGTCAAGTCTGCGAACCCGATAGGATTGCCCGCATGGTACATCCGGTTATCACCCACATAGATGCCGACGTGCGTGATATAATCGCCGCAGTTATACGTCCCCTGGAAGAACACCAGATCGCCGGGCTGGGCGTCCTCGAACGGGATGTGCCGGGTCGCGTCGTACTGCGCCTGTGCGGTGCGCGGCAGGGTGATACCCACTGCACCGTAGCACCACTGCGTCAGGCCAGAGCAGTCAAAGGAAGTTGTCGGGGACGCGCCGCCGTAGACATATTCCCAGCCCTGGTATTTCAGTGCTTCATTCATGATCGCATTTACGGTCTCATTATCAAACTGTGCGGCATACAAATACTCCGATACCAGCCGGACATAGAACATATTGCCGTAGTTGTAGCGCCAGCCGCCGTTTTCCGCGACCGAAATCTCGTTTTTGTAGGTAACGCGCACACCGCCGGACTTTTCCTCTGCAAACGCCTGCGCCAGCGCGAAGCTGTACTTACCGCCGCGCGACGCGACATAATCCAGAAACCCACCGCCGTAGTTGTATGCCTGTATCACGCTGTCCAGATCGCAGCCGAGCCGGTCCGCCTTCTCGATCAGTTCCGAAAAATACTTGCACCCCTGCCGGATCGAGCTTTCTGTATCCAGCGAATTAGGCGGCAGGCCCGTGGATTCCGAGGACTGCATCACGTCCTCCAACGTGCCGCCGGATTCCACCTGCATGATCGCAAGCAGGACGTTGACGTACTCAGAAATGCCGTACTGCGCCGCATACCGCTCCACCATCGGCTTGTGCGCCAACACCGCCGCAGACAGGTTTGCGCCGCCATAGTAAATGCTGCCCCTGCTGCCGTCCTCATCGGATGCGAACAGGAGGGCAACCAGCAGGAGCAGGCAGAAAAAGGCGGCAAACAGCCCTGCAAGGGGCAAGGCCAGATATTTCAGCTTCATCTGCCGCCGCCCCCATTCTGCTTGCCGCCCGCCTTACCGGTATGCCCTGCACCGTCGGGCTTGTTCCGCATCGTCTCCGGCTTTTTGTGCTGCACCGCGCGTTTACCAGCGGGTTTGGAAACCTGATTTTTCATTTCCGGTGTTTTGGGCGCAACCGCTTTGACAGCAGGACGCGCCGTATCCTGTTTACCTTGTACCGCCGCAGTGCTTGACGTAATCGGCTTGTCCGCCGCATTCTGCATGGCTGTCGGACGGTCTACCGCATCCGTCCTGCGGCTTTCCGCATGGACGGACTGTTTTGCCGCTGTGACATTCGGCCTGTCCGGTTGCTTCATCCGTTCGCCTGCATCCGTCTGCGTAACAGCCAGACGTTCATGCGGCTGGGCTGCCGGTTTGCGTGCTGTGCCGCCGGAAGCCTGTACCATGCCCGCCGCATCCACCGCCGCAGGCCGTCCCTGTCCGGCCGGAGCAGGCTGTTGATTGCTCTTAATACCCTGCGTGTTTTTTGGCGCACTGGCCGCAATGACCGGCCTTTTATGTGTCTGCGGGGCAGCAGGATATCTTGTTTCCTCCTGTTCCGCTACCGTTGCCGGACGACTGTGCGCCGTGCTGCTAACCTTGGCAGTCTCAACATTGGACTTGTCCGCCTGAGTGGATAGTACCACTGCCGGAGCATCATACCGGCCATCATGGGACGGCGAGTTACCCCCTTGCGATGGTGTACCGGTGACGCTTCCTGAGCCGCCGATGGGTAAGCCCCGTACAGGAGCTTCCGGCAAGCCGTGTACCACCCCCGCCTGTGATGCCCCGCTGCTTCCACCGTTCGGCCGGTTACTGCGGTACCGGTATGCTCCCCCTGCTGCGCTGCTGGAACGGCTGTTCTGCGCACTGCCGCCATCATTCGGCCTGCCGGCCGCCGCCGCGCGCATCGTCCGGTTGAGCCTGTGGAGCTGATGATGCAGGAACATCCGCGGGCGGTGCATGATATACCGGCCCATGCCGCGCGCACCGTCGTCATGCAGGGAGAACATGCTGAGCAGATCGCCCAGCTTGAAGTAAATCCCCGCAAACACGACCACCTGCAAAAACGCAATGATAAAGAACGGGTAGCCGCTGGAAATACGGTACAGCATGGTAGAAATGCTGAAAGCCACCGTGATAACAAGCGTAATACCCGCCCGCGCCAGGATCGTATTGAACAGCTTAATCACCGCTCGCCTGCTGCTGCCCTCGAACGTCGGCACCATACTGAGCACAAATGACACCGGCAGGAACATGACATAGATAATAAAAAGCACCTGCGAGAAGATCATCATGCCGGTCAGCAGGAACACGAAAACCGAAATGCCGATATTGAACAGGAAAAGGAAAAACACCGTCCCCAGCCGGTTTACCGTCTTGGTGACCGTCAGGTTGGTATTGCCGTTGTCCTCGATTTCACTTTTCACGACGTTTTCCCGATCTTCGCCGTTGTTTTCGCTGGGACTGGCAGAGAGCAGGCTTTCCACGCGATCTTCGCCTAACGCTTCGGTATCTGTATCCCCGAATTGCAGCAGCAGCCACGGCTGCTTGACCTGAATGGAAAACAGGCTGTCCCGAATGAGCGAAACACTGTCCCCGCCGCTGCTTTGCGCGCCCGGCGTTACGATTTTCGTGCCAACGGTCAGGCTCGCCGTGCTGACATCTTCGGAAAACTCGTTCAGACGCTTCACGCAATCCGGCGCATAGGCAATGACCGCACCGGACAGGACAAAAATCAGCACCATATTGAGCACCGCCCGTACCGCTTTGGTGGTTTCGCGCTTAATGATGCCCGTGTACGCGACATACGCGCCCACGATCAAAATGATAAGCAGCAGAAACCCGGCATAAAAGCCGTCCGTGGAAAGCCCGCCGGGCGAGATACCGGCAATCGTCTGGATATTCTTCCCGATTGCGTCCGCCGCGCCCGAAATAAAATCCAAACCATAGGCTTCCTGCACCAAGAAGCCGGACGCATTGGACAGATACAGGTTGATCGTCCAGATAAAATTTGTGATGCAGTACAGGCCGTACATGACCTGCTTGCCGATGCCGTCCACCCAGTTCCACGGCAGCCAGCCCCAGCCGTTGTCAACGTAGAAATCAAGCTGGTAGTTTTCCAGCGGATAGCGGCTGTACTCGTGCGCTGCGTCCACCGTATCATCCACCAGCCCCACCGCGCCCGCAGACGGGCAAAACGCTGTAAACAGCAAAACAGCGATTGCCGCTATCATCAGAAAGGCAATCGCTGTTCGCTTTATCTGTCTGAAATTATATTTCTCGTACGTCATGCTACACCTCTGCTTTCAGCGGCGGTCTGGTGTCGAACCCGTGGAACAGGTCTGCGAACACCGGGTGGAACTGCACCACACCCACATGCCCGTACAAATCCTGCATCAGACATTGGCCGTTTTCCATCCCCCGCAGCCGCTTTTGGTTGCCCTCGTCCTCCGGGTCAAGGCCGAAAAACGCGAGCGTCTTTTTGATTTCCACCGTATCCGTACTGCGGAACGCGAATTTCAGGCCGATGTTGTTTTTCAGGCTTTCGTCCGCGAGGTCTGCTGCGTTCTGCGTCACGAAATAGACCGCCGCGTTCATGGCGCGGCCTGCACGCACCAGCTTGTTTGCCAGTGTCTTGCCCTGCGCGACGTTCAGGAACGACCACGCTTCATCAAGATCAACAATCTTGAATACGCTCCTATCCATGTGGATAAAGTCGAGCGCAAACGTGCTGATCACGATAAGCATAGCGACCGAAAGCAGCTCCATCGTTGTAAATTCCTCAAAGCGCGTGCCTTTGTCCGGCAACACAAGGTCTGCCACCTGCACGATATTGAGCTGCTTTTTCAAGCTGATCGAGCGTTTTACATCCCCCGCCGAGAATAGCAGGTGCGCAAAATCATAGTCCGTAAAGCTCTCAATATGGTCTGCAATACTTACCGCCAGCGGCGAACCCTCCTTGCGCAATTCGTCAATCACGCAAAGCAGGCCGCGCCGCTTGCTGTTCGTGACTGTGCGCACCGCCCGCCGCAAAATGGGGAACCGCTCGCCGTCCCGCGAGGAAATGCCGGTAAGGAAAGTCAGAATATCTATCGCAAGGCTTTCCGCGTCCTTGGGGCGGCGCATGATGACATACGGGTCCAGCATGCCGCGGTTGTACTCGTCCGAGGTCAGGTTGACAATATTGATCTCGTCTGCGATCTCCGGGAAGTCGCGCTTCCAGTTCCCACGCTCGGCTTTCGGGTCTACGATGAGCGCCCGCGCACCGTTCAGCACCGCGTAGTACACCAGCAGATTGTTTGCAAAGCTCTTGCCGCCGCCCAGCGAGCCGAGGAACGCCGCAGAAAGCGCGTTCGTGACCGAACCCTTAACGCCTTGGCTGGCAAGCGCAGGCTGCAAATACACGTTCCGTCCAGTATCCACGCCATAACCGATATAGATACCGTCCTTTTCGCCAAGCATCTGCGCCGCGCCGAAGCCGAGACCGGCAAGGAAATCGCTCGTGACGTACTGAATATAATCGTTCATATACCGACGGCTTGCCGGGATAAATTCATGGTGCAGGCCTATCATATCGCCCACCGGGCGCACCAGCTTGACGTTCATATCGTCGTAAAAGTCGCGCACCGCATTGCACCGGCGCTTGAGTTCTTCCGCGTCCGGGGCGGTAACACGCACCACATAGGACAGCTTGTACATGGCTTCCTTGCTTTGCCCCAGCTCGGTTTCCAGCTCATTCACGCTGTCCAGTGCTTCCGCAACCGACGTGCTGGTCTCGTCCCCGCTCTCCCACGCATGGTTGTCCAAGTCTTTCAATTCCTTTTTCTTGTTGCGGACAGTGGAAAGGGCTTTTTTGTTGGCAATGATCTCGACGTTCATGCTGGTATCGACCGGGAACGTAAATTGCTGCTGCTGATAATAGAAAATCTCGGACGACGGGAAATCCAACTCTCCCACCACATCCGAGATCGTGAAATAAGCGCTGTATACCTCGCTGCCGTCATGCGAAATTTGCAGATACCGCCCGTGTTCTTCCAGCAGGCAGCGCGTGGGTTTGATAAGGTCATACCGCTTAACCAGAGTTTCACCTTTGAGCTTTTTCTTCGGCAGGTGGAACGCATAATCTTCATACGCAACGCCGCTTTGTCCGTACAGGTGTTCCAGCAGATAGCCGAAATCATTTTTATCCAGCCGCCGCACCTTGAACCGGCGCGAAATCTTGCTTTCCAGCAGCTTTTCCATCTTCTGATACCGCAGTATTTCATCGTTCGGCATGGATGCGAAATCGCCCATCAAGTTATGATTTATGTCCCGCAGGAAGCCGGAAAACAGGTTCGCCGCCTGCTGTCCCAAGCCTGCGCTGTCCTGCTCATTCAGCAGCAGCTTGAAACCAATATAGAACCGGTAATCCACCTGATTTTCCCCGATCATAGAGACAAGAGCATCGGTCTGGCCGTCTATGCGCCGCAAGGCGGCTTCCCGCAGCTTGCCGGAAGCGTGCGCCTTGGAACGCTCCTGTACCGCGCGGATACTGGACTCTGTGCTGATCTGCAAGGCGTGTATCTTGCCGTCCCGGTTCTGGGCGATAAGCTGCCGGAACGCATCGTGTACGGCTTGTTTTTGCTCCACACTCAAAAATGAGTAATTATAGGGGACAAGCTCATAGTACGCAAAGCACTCCCCGTCATGGTTCCACACAAGGTTATTTTCGATATATTTCATCGGATACTGCATTTACCATCACACTCCTAACCGCAGTAATGGGCTGCCCTTTTTTCTCCTTGCGGAATTTCACCGGCTTGCCTGCAAATGTCTGCTTGGGACGCAGCAGGTAGGCCGTGTACGACTTGACAAAGCTGAACGGTTTTTTGCCGTCCCATGTCTTTTGGCTCATAAACCATGTGATGCCGACCGGGATACCGAAATATTTGAGCAGCGCGCCGTCTATCATGGAAAGCGGCGGCAGCTCGCCCAGCGCCAGCACCGCAAGCTCGGACGCGACGAACCACGCCATTTGAGAAAACGTGATCGGGAACGGCAGACGCATATCGTTAATGGCGTAAATGACCTTTTCCACCGACCAAATGCTGCTGTAACTGCGTATTTTCTTCAATATATCAACTCCAATCTAAATATATGGGGGAGGGGCGAGGAACGAAGTCCACGCCGCCCGTGTCTTTCCTCGCCCCCTCGTCCGGTTATGGGTAACTGCCAAGCAGTTACCCACAGCCAGACTTCACCCCCACACCATGCTCACGGCGGCGGGCATAAGAGAAAAACGGTTAAACCACGATCTCAAACACACCATCCCGTGTCTCAACAAACGCACCCTCAAAGGATAAGTCCCGGCCATAAGCTTCATAGTCTATATAGTTTTGCAGATGCGCCGGTATCTCACCGAGCGCACCTTCCTCCACCATCTGGCGAGCTACATCTGCCATATCCTCACAGCCAGACCAAAAAATAATATCGTCTTGATGCTCGCACAAATCTTCAAGGCTGCTGAAATAGCCTTGCAGCTCTTTCAGATTGTCTTGGATATACTCCGGCAAATCCGCCACCATTTCACACAGGCGGTTGACTTCCTCAATAGGCGTGTACTCGTCTATATCAAAGGGCAGCTCGTAATCGTGAATGGCGTATTCCTCATAAAATTCGTTCAGGCCGATGCGCTCCGCCATTTCGTCATAGTCTATGGGCGGTTCAAACCATGCGCCCACCAGCTCGCCCTCGTTGTATTTGCCGAGGTTCGCTACATATACCCGCATTTCTTCCATAATCCATTCTCACCTCCACCATGCAGGCATAAAAAACAGCCGGTCTCGTTCAGAAACCAGCCGTTACGCACCGATGATCTGATTGAACAGGGTCAGGAGCACGTCCTTGACGCCTGCGGCGTTGAACACAAGGCCGACCGCAATCAGCGACACGACCAGAAAACCAATGAGCTTGGAAAACTCGCGCTTGAAGCCGAGATAAATACCGATCACCACAATCGCCATAAGCACAAGCGACTGGGCATTTGTAAGAAACCAGTTATAAAGATTAACACCAAAATTCATAGGTTACATTCCTCCATCCATAAAAAATGCAGCCCCTTTACAAGAGCTGCATCCAAAGTTTATTCAAAGTAGTTTTTCATAATCCCGACCGCCGTAGAAGAAACGCAAAATAAATACTGTTTTCAGGCCTTCGGCTATTTTGTAAATCATAACATAGTTTTTGATCGTAACACGTCGGTATCCGAGCGTTTTCAGCCGCATATCACAGCACTGCTCATACATTTGCGGCATTTTCGCCAAATTTTCATAGCGAAGGCCTACTTCGTCCAAGAAGTCAGCCGCGGCAGACGGGTTATCCAAGTCCTTTACCATGTAGTTTAGAATTTCATCCAAATCTTGATTGGCAAGGGATGTACTTTCGACCTTATAGTCCATGTTTCGCCCTCAAATCCTTTAAGGCTTGACGCGCATCACCCGTCTTGCCCGCGCGGATTTCATCCTCGGCTTGCGCTAATTTTGTGTACACATCCATCATATACATTTTTTCTTCATACGCTTTCATGCTCATAATAACCATATCGCCATATCCATTTTTGGTGATATAAACCGGCTCAGTTGATTCATTGCACATTTTTGAAATTTCTGAGGTATTTTTCAAATCACGGATTGGTATAATACGCGGCATATAAACCAACTCCTTTCGTGCCATAATTATACCACACCGCATTTCCCGCTGCAAGCTCCTTACATAATAACCACCTCCCCGATTTCCTGAAGCTGCTGTTCAATGATCTTGCGGTGCTTATCTGCCAGCTCGGTTGCCGCAAGCATTTCTTCCATGATATTTGTCCCGCATTTGCGGTCCAGTTCAAGCAGCATCTTCCATGACGGCGCGACCTGATGGGACAGCCAGTTCAGCGTTTTTTCAAGGCTGTATGGCTCAGGGGCGGTCGTCAACTTGAGCCGGTCACGATGCTCCCCAATGAATACCGCCCACATATGGTTCAGCGGCCAATCTTCACGCGGCTTGCGGTCATCCCTGTCCACGAACCGCATATACCGGTTGATGATACCGAACGCAGTATCTTCGGGGCTTTCGTTAGACACCAGATCGTAAACTGCATGATAGGCACGGTCGTTTTTGAGCCGGATTTCAAACCGGTTCTTAACCTCCGCATCTTCAACGGGGATGCCTTTTTTGATAAGCTGTTCATATGCCTTTTCATAGATACAGAAATACAAGTCGGACTGCATCGAGCCGATATACAGCGTCGCGCCCATACTCGCTTTGTTTTCCTCCCGCAGATGTGCAAGCCCGCCCGTGCGGTACGCCTTGAAACTGCGGAATACCGAAATACATTCCCCGCGGTCGCACTTATCACACAGATAGGGAATATCCAAAATCCCCGCCCTGTCATTGACCGCAAGGTCTATCCGCTTGAATACCGCATCTTCATCAAGGCATTGCCGGAAAAACTCGTACCAGCTTCTTTGCTGCCCGTTCAGATAGGCTTCAAACTGGCGGCAACCCTTGCCTTTAAGCTCAAGCAGCATACCTTTTTCCTCCATCGGTGAGGTCATGACCACAACATCCCCCAGCACATACATACCGGAATAGGAATAAAGCCCGTGCTCTTCCTGCGCCATATACTTTATCCTGAGCCGCAGCACATCTTCGATGATGTGCCGGACGTCCATTGTAGGGAAGCGGATGCGCACATAGTCGATCATCAGGTTAAGCGGGTCTGGGTACAGGGTCTTGAGCGCTGCTGTGAGCCTTTTCCTTGCTTTGTCTGTCACCGGCAGCTTTCCGGTTTCCAGACGGCACAGGTATTCACGCGAAATGCCTGCAACAGCGGCAACCGCCTTACGCGCAATACCGTTGTGCTCCCGTTCTTCACGGAAATGCCAAATCCATTCGTTGTTTTCTATAAAGCGATACTCCTTTCCAAGCCCCTGTGACATTAACGCCCGATTTTGACATAGCCCTCAAAAGCCCATAATCCAGACGGCATCAGGGTTTCTGCTTTGTAAAGCGGCTGGCCCTTGGCGATTTGTACCCCCCTGTTAGATACAGGGGGTTCAGGCACGCGGGCGCGGCGAAGCCGCGCCCGCCATCCGCCCTTGCCGCGCTGGCGGCTTTCGCGCTGCACGCCGCGCGCGGCAGGGCGGGGCGTGCAAAACAAAAAGCCCACAGGTTTTCCTGTGAGCTTTTCTCAAAACAGAGCTTTACGATCTAATCATCCAGTCTTAACAGCTTGCGTGCTTCATCGGCCGAATAGATTTCGGCACACACATCACCTTTTTTCAGTTCTTGCATCAATCGCAAAAGCGCCGCTGCCTTGAGGATCTCAGTTTTACGCATCTGCCATCTCTCCTTTGTAGCCGCAATAACCTGACTAAACAATTTATCACATACAGTAGCAAGCGACACAATACATGAACGCACCTTCATCCTGTGATATGATATAGTGTAACACAGGATTACAAAAAATACAGCGAAAATTGCATATAAATCCACATTTTTTACACCGATAACAAGATGCACTCACACGCAGCACGCCACTTGCAGAAGCATACCGGAAAAAGAAAGCTCAATGTTCTCATCCTCTGGGCGATAACTGTCCTGCATACAGAATTCCCATACAGCCGCATCTTCGAACCCCAGCCAGACCATTTCAGAAACTTTTTTCTGCTCCGGATTATCCCGCAGCTTCGCTTCAAGGAAACGCACGGCAGCGTCGATACTGCTTTCGATCTTCTGCATCCGTCCGTCTGCTTCCCGCATGGCCTGATTAAATTCCGGCACTGTCAGGTATGGCGCCATACCGTCTACAAAGCGCAGTTCGTCCAGCTCATTTACATGGAACCATGTTGCGATCTCGTCCTCATTGTACGGGAACATCACCATTCCCGTAATATTCTCGTTCCGATCCTTTGTTGTTACTAAGCGTTCTACTTTGTCATTCACTCCAAATCCTCCATCATGTCTCTGCTTGAACATACTTGCTTTTGTCCGGCCGCCAGCGTGCCGATCTCCCGCAGGAAGTCATACCCTTTAGGGACGACCGGCGTATAAAACTCGGTAATGACGCCTTTGCCCGTATCCGCATAGCCGCGCCCCTTGACGTTCTTGAAGAAAAACTCTTTCTTCACTTCACCAAACATCATACTGTAACCCAGTTCGGACATGCGCCCCAGCGCAACGCGGAAGTTGAACTGGTCACGGATGCCGTCACCGAGATACTTTGCGTC
>PPYE01433871.1_pt1 | contig 12936 bp, 13 predicted proteins | sample 1559881 | NCBI WGS metagenome assembly PPYE01 (sample SAMN08240022, study PRJNA423297) | Human gut metagenome, whole genome shotgun sequencing project.
GTTACAGAGTGAGTGTTGATTATATAAATAATAATTGAGTTTATAAAAGTTACACAAATATATACTGGAAGAAACCAAATTGATCCTGCGATTACAGGAAATTGTGGGATAGAGACATTAAAACAAAAAGAAGAAAGTAAACTTTTGAGATCAGTGGTTTTGAATGAAATTATAGCAACAAAAACAATGAAAAAAATCCACTTTTTCATTATTTCAATAATTGATTGGAAAATATTCCATGGAGATTTTCTTTAAAAGAAATAGACCATCCAGCAAGAAAGAAAAAAAGGCCGACATCTATAGCTAATGTTAGAGTTTGCATCCAATCAGGAACACCGTATGTTGCTCCTGACCAAAATGCGGTGTGTATTATTATAATGGATATGGCAGCAATTCCCCGAATTGTGTCTAAATAATTGTCCCTACCTGACATTAATGAATTCTCCTCAATAATGTAATTTTACTAGTAGACATGAGTCATATTACATATTATGTTTGCCAAGAAATTAATTCTGATCCTTTTACCAAATAGGCTTCACGAGCGATTTTTGCAAGGGGCGCATCAGAGAGAGAATCAGAATAAAATTGATCAATTTCTCCGTTTGGGAAACGTTGGTAAAATTGAAATACTTTTTCTTGTCCTTTGCAATTTACCCCGTTGAACTTGCCACTACGAATATCGATAAGAGATGCGATTGGTTTGGCAACACCTAGACGATGGCAAATGGGCGCAATTAAAAAAAGAGGAGATGCAGAAATAATAAGATCTTGCGCAGTTTTCTTGTTTAAATACCAGTCCTTTATCTTGTGTTGATGACTGTCCCAGAAAGCATCAACACAAGATTCTGGCTGCTTAAGGTCAGAAAGAAAGGAAAAGAAATATTCCTTCATTGTTGTGGTATCAATTTTGGAAATAGTGTGGAGGCAAATCCCATAAGATTGTCGAAATATATGTGTTGCAATGTAGGGGTGGTGTTTCAAACAATAAAAATAAAAATCTACAGTACAGTCGCCATCATAAATAGTTTTGTCAAAATCATAAACATTCATACTGAATTACCTTTTACATATAGAGAATAAGAAACATCATGAGAGCATATAGTGTACATAAAATTAAAAGCTTTTTATCGTGGAATAGAACTTCTACAGGATCGCCATCTGAATCGCCTTCAATGAGCATGCTGTATTTCATTGTAATAAGTAAAACTATAGGAACAGTAAAGATAAGCTTTGCATTATTATAAGACGTAACAGTCTGATTATCCATGCTCCAAAGAGAATAGAACACATTTGTCAAAGTAAGGCACATATACATGTTTTTGTCCAAAAAGGACAAGGAATATGTTTTTAAAACTATTCGAGTGTCAGTGCCCAAGCGTTTTAGTTCGTTTCGACGTTTTCCAAGAGCAAAATAAAAAGAGGCAGAAATAACGGTTAGATATAGCCAGTTAGAAATTGCAATATTAGTTATTAATGATCCATAAGCTACACGGATTAGAAAGCCTGAAACAAGAATGGCAATATCTACTAACGGGATGTTTTTTAATCCGAAACTATAGCCTAAATTTGCGAGAAAATAGAGCAGCAAAAGTAAACTGGAAAGCGGGCTGTAAATAAGCATATTGCTTAGTGAAGCAACGATTACGAGCACGGCAACTAAAATCCATGCAGTCCGAATTGATACTGAACCGCATGCAATGGGGCGTTTGCATTTAGTGGGGTGCTGGCTATCTTTTTCTTTGTCACGTATATCGTTTATAATATAAACGACAGACGAAGTCATACAGAATGCTAAGAAGGCGCAACATGTATCGAGTAACTTCGGAACAATAAAAAAATTACCACTGCAGACAAGGGCTGCAAAAACTAAAAGATTTTTAATATAATGGTGTGGTCGCATCAGTTTTAAAATGGTGAGCATAAAATAACCTCATCTTTTAGTAATACATCATTTTTATGACCTGTATTATATTTCAGGCACGGACATAAGATCCAAATAACCAAGACGAATGGCTTCCGGGTCCTGGGAGATTTCGGGATCAACCACATAGCGAATTCCCAAGTCATTTAGATTAAAATAAATACCAGAGAAATCACCAGCATACAAAGAGACAGAAGCGTCCTTTTGTAAGAATGTAAAAGCGGAATGGACCTGCTTTGTCATTTGAATATACTGAGGTACTGAACGGAAGAAAAGACTTGCATTTAAAATAATGATGACAGCAAAACAGTATCCAATTACATGCATGATCTTTTTATGCGAATTGAGAATGATATAAAGAGCAATTAAGACAATAAAATATACATAAGGAGAATACCGAGCCCACCAACTTTCTGTTATGCCAAAAGTTAAACCTAGGCATACAATTAGATTCATGCAAAGGAAGTAAAACTTGAAGTCTTTCTTCATAAAAATCAGTTTGACGGCAATGATTATAAGTGAAATTAGGAGAATGCCACTAAAAAAGATTCCAAAACCGGAAATTCGAGAATCTGGAGAAGAAAGGTACTGAGACTCCTGAACCCAATCTACTGTAAATGGGAATTTCAATGTGCAACTATCAGGATTGTTCCAAGCAGTCTCCCCCATCATGTTGTTCATTTTAGAGAATATGGAGAGAAAAAAGTTTTTAAAATGATTAACTTCGGCGAAAGGAGAGTTAGTAGTCATGATATCGACAGCCCCCTTGCCAGACAGAGGATAGGTAAAATTGTGATAGCGCAAAAAGTTAGTCACATAGGAAGTGTTGCCAGCCCAGAAAATAGTTATAAATGCGAGAACAGCAAAAGGAATCATTCGCTTTAAACAAAGCGATATATTAAAGTTTCCATTGGACATTTTTAAGCGTTTGAAGCAAAACCATAAGAAATAAGCAATACAAAAAATACCCCCATATAAAAGACCGGTGAACTTAATATTGCCGCAGATAATCATGGAGGAGACTATTAAACTCCATGAAACTTTGGAAGGAAATATGGTTTCTTGATCTTGCATAATTAAAGAAATAATCAAAATGTATAGCATGAGATGAAGAAAACCATCTACATAATAAGTGCCAAATTGGGGAATAGCGATAGGGCTTAACATGGCTGCAAGCGAAAATAATATACAGAAACTCATTCGTTTGCCTTTTGCTGTTAAAAAAGCGATGGTAATCAAAAATGCGCAAACCATAGCGAGCAAGGTATATACTTTTCCGGATTCAATGTTTCCGGTTAGCGCATAAATGCCAGCTGCAAAAATCCAAGTGCCTTTGCAATATGTTTCTGCCCATAAACTGCCAGATGGAATCTGCGAGGAATCGTTCATTGCGATGACCTTAAAATATTGTTCCTGAGGTAGTTGAGAGAGAGGATTCCAGTTGTTTTTCAATAGACCAATGGCTAATTTGTGATAAAGGTTTCCATCAACGGAATTGTCATAAATGCTGCCGGAGATCCATATCAAAACTCCTAGAATAACTGTAGCAGTTAAAATCGAATCGTTATAGAAAAATATTAAACAAATTATAGCGATTCCATAACTAAGAGGGAGTGTAAATGCGTTTATTGTGATACCAAAGAAAAAACAAGTAGCAGTGAAAAGTATGGTGGATGCCATAAGATATAAAAAAATTTGAGACATATGAAGACAAAATGTTCCGATCTTTAATTGAAATTTCTTTTGATTAAGCACTTTTTCATTTCCTTTCTTGTTTTTAATAAGGTGAGTTCAATAATACGAGAAATATAGAGCTTAGAGGAATATACATGGCAGGAGATTAAACGTAAAGCTAATGAAAGAAGGGGAAACTGAATAGATAGAGTAGGGTAAAAGGGTCGAGCTTGCTTTAAATGATACATTATTTTTTGTTATATTGCAATATTGTTTACCCTTTCTGTGGAAAAGTTGATTTAATATTGTAAAGTGTTTGTTTTCATAAAAGAAAGGCGAAATTGGGGAGGGAGGCTTCCCTAGACGAGAATATATGCTACTCCGCAGAAAATCTTTTTGAAAGAACAGGGTAAAAAGATCGTTTTTTCGTGTAGAAGAACGGAGACGATGAGACTGACTCAAAGTGTTTAAGTTTGCAAGGTTAGCGAAAGGTCAGAAAATATTTTTTCCTCGGTACACATACACTAGATTCTATCCGAAAATTTACGATATTAGTATGCTTTATCTGGAACGACTGAGAGGGCTGTTGCAACAAAACTAAATGCGGTGCAGATTGCGGGAAGGCATCTGGTAATTAGTGGTGAGAGAATCAACGTGATATTTGTACAATGATCTGAAGTATATCAAAGAAAATTCCTGCTTAATACTGGTTATATGCAAGACGTTCACAGGGGCTCCTTCGATTGATAATAGGAGAAGATTCGATGCTGTAGGTGATGGGTTACTATACTGGGATTTTCTCAATAACAGCATAATGTTCTGTTACGCCCCGATGGCATTGCCAGTGTACAGCTGGTAGTAGCGGCCCTTCTGGACGATCAGCTGGATGTAGGTGACTCGCTCGATGATGCGGCCCTGCTCCAGCACCATGATGCAGTCGGCGATTTTCACGGTGGAGAACCGGTGGGCGATCACAAAGGTGGGGCGGCCGGTCATTGGGACCTCTATGCCCGGGCTGTGGCACAGGTCCGCCTTCTTGATCTTGTTGATACCGTTCGCAAGTGGAATCATCCGGCGAATAACCTTTTTTTGACATAGAGCGTGTCAAACCAGCTGTGTTCATTCGTGCTATCCAACCTCTGTCCAGCGGTAGTGGCCTCCTCGGTCTGAATGAACGATACGTGTATATGTAGCCCCTCCTGTGGCCCAAGATTCTGTCCGCATCCCTAAATGGTTATTTCAGCTGAACGCCAACACTTGTGTATCTGCTGCACCATCTGCTGCCATTTCCTGCGTCGGCGGATTTCAGACAACAGGTTAGAGTATTCTGCAACTTTCCGCTGTGTTCCCCCCTCTGCCAGCATGGCCTTGATCTCTGGTAGCAGCACTTGAACATGTGTGTAATTTCATTTCTCCATGACAAACCCCCTGATGCAGTCTGTTTTCCTGCATCAGGGGGGCTTTTGCTTACTTCTGCCGCAAACGGCGATAGTAACCATCCACATAGCTCAGGTAAACCACGCCGCCGATGGCATAGGCAATGGCGGTGAGTGCGAAGCCCAGAGGCAGGCCGATGCTCTCCTGCATGAAGCCCATGAGCAGCGAGCCGATGCCGATGCCCACATCGTAGGAAAGCATGTAGGTGGCGTTGGCCACACCCCGCTGAGGAGCAGGAGTGGTGCCGGTGACAAATGCCTGGAACAGCGGCTGCAGAATGCCATAACCCAGACCAAAGAAGAACCCGGCGGCCAGCAGATGGATGCCGCTGTTCAAGAACAGATAGCTGAGCATGGTCAGAATCAGCACGGCCAGGCTGATGTACACCAGCACACGGTGCCGTCCCGCGTCGATCATCTTTTGGGTGGAAAGCTTGGAGACCAGCATACCCGCCACCAGGAAGATGTAGAAGTAGGGCAGGAAGGCGGACAGGCCTTTCTCCTGGGCGAAGATGGAGGAATAGGCGATTACTGCACCGTAGGGGATCATCAGGAACATCATGTTGAACATGAAGGGCAGCGCCGGGCCGTAAATGGTATCCCGAATGGAGAATTTCTTCCGCTGTACCTTGGGGTACCGGATACGGCAGCAGGACACGCAAATCAGCGCGGCCACAGTGATGCCGAAGATGGTCCAGAAGGAGGCGGCGCTGCTCATATGACTCTGCACCTGCAGGCCCACATAGGGGCCCATTGCCATGCCGATGGACACGGTGAACGCAAACCGGCTGATGCCCTCGGTGATTTTGGCAATGGGCAGGACGTCACATGCCAGGGTCATGGTGGCGGAGCCGCACACCGAGTACACCGCGCCCATATACAGACGAACAACAATGAGCGCACCGAACAGGGGGAAGGCCAGGAATGCGGGGAAGGAAAGGCAGAACAGCGCCAGGAATACCAGATAGACCCGGTAGCGGTTGAAGTTGTCCAGCAGATACCCGGCTACCGGGCGGAAGAGGATAGTGGCCACCGACATGGCGGTAAGCACAATACCCACCTTGGAACCGGTAATGCCGATCTCCTGGCAGTAGATGGGGATGATGGGGATGGACGCATAAAACGCGGCCAGAACCAGCAGGTTTGTTATGTCCACCATTGCCGACAGCCCGTTCAAGGCAATCTCAATTTTGTACCGCAAATCCCATATCTGGCTGAACAACAGCTGTGCCCGGTATGACCTGACCGCGGCGCAGGCGGTGGTGATCCTGATTGTCTGCGATTTCAAAACGCTCACCCAGGACGAAATCACCAAGCGCCTCTCGCTGGACAAAAGCGTGATTGCAAAAACGGTGAACAAGCTGGAGGAGACCGGTTTTCTTGTGCGGGAGCAAAATCCCAAGGATAAGCGCACCTATAACATTCTCCCCACAGAAAAAGCCTGGCAGGTTTATCCGTTTATCCAGCAGCAGATTGACGACGGTCTTGCGCAGATGACTCAGCGCATGAGCGAGGCGGAAAAGCAAGAGTTCATCCGTATGCTGATGCTGGCTGCTGAAACCACTCTGGCGCAGGAGGAATAAAGCGGCAGGTTTGCCGTGCCGGACATACCTGTTTCATATCAAAAAGCCCAGCCGCGGCCGGTGCATGATGCACTGGCCGCGGCTGGGCTCATTTTTGCGGGAGAATTCCAGGGACACGGGGATGCGGAGGCATGACGATTAAGCATAGAAAAAACGAATGATAAATCATAACAAATAAGTATTTGCTATGTGAGAATCGGGGGGCGTATACTGAAGGCAGAACAAAAGAGCAAAGTGGAGATGGGAGATGAGGCGATGGATGCACAAACGGCTCGCCAGGCTCAGGCGCTGCGGGCTGCGGGGTGTGGCCCGCAGCTGACGGGGCAGCTGCTGTGCTGCTGGCAGCAGGGCGACACCGCCGGAGAGCTGCGGCTGCTGGAAAAACAGCGCGCACTTCTCCTGGAACAGATCCACAAGAAGGAGCGGCAAATCGCCTGTCTGGATTATCTGGTGCATCAGATTCGGGCAAACAAGCCGATATAACGGAGAGAAAAGGGATGGAGGCAAGCAATATGGAAACCATTCACGGGCAGCGCTTCGATGAGGAGCGTGCTCTTTACGGCAAACAGGATATTCTGGTAACGGACTGCGCCTTTGAAGGTCCGGCCGACGGGGAAAGCGCCTTTAAGGAGGGGCGGAACATTCAGGTGGAAAATAGCTTTTTCGACCTGCGCTATCCCTTCTGGCATGATTGGGATCTGAAAATTACCGGCTGTGAGCTCACGGAGAACTGCCGGGCGGCGTTGTGGTATTCCAACCGGATCACCATTTGCCAGAGCAAGCTGCACGGCATTAAGGCGCTGCGGGAGTGCGGCGATGTGACTCTGGAGGACTGCGACATCGTTTCGCCGGAATTCGGCTGGTCAGTGGACGGTATCACGATGAACCGCTGCACCGCGCAAAGTGAGTATTTCATGATGCGATCCCGTGCACTGCGCTTTACCGACGTGACCTTCCAGGGCAAGTACTCCTTCCAGTACATTGAAGACGCGGTGTTCGACAACTGCCGTTTCGATACCAAGGATGCCTTCTGGCACGCCAAAAATGTGGTGGTGAAAAACAGCGTGGTCAAGGGGGAATATCTGGCCTGGTACTGCGAGAACGTCACCTTTGAAAACTGCCATATTATTGGTACGCAGCCGCTGTGCTACTGCAAGGGGCTGCGGCTCATCAACTGCCGGATGGACGAAGCGGACCTGGCTTTTGAAAAGAGTCAGGTGGAGGCGGAGCTCATCGCGCCGCTGATCAGCATCAAGAATCCTTATCAGGGACGCATCCGGGTTCCTCAGGTGGGAGAAGTAATCCGGGATGATCCGGCTGCCAGAGCGGAAATCTGTGTGGAAAGCCCGGCGGGCAGCCACTGTGCATAAAATAAATCAGATGATGGAGAAAAGGAGAACAATATGATTCGATCGGAATATTATACTCTGTCCAACGGCGTGCAGATTCCCAAGCTGGGTTTGGGTACCTGGTTCATCGAGGACGCAAACGCGGCCCAGGTGGTACGGGATGCGGTGGAGCTGGGCTACCGGCACATCGATACCGCCCAGGCCTATGAAAACGAAGCGGGCGTGGGCCTTGGCATGCGCAGCTGCGGACTGGACCGCCATCAGCTGTTCGTGACCACCAAGCTGGCTGCCGAGATCAAAACCTATGACGAAGCGGTGAAGGCCATCGACGGCTCGCTGAAAGCCATGCAGCTGGATTACATCGACCTGATGCTCATCCACAGCCCCCAGCCCTGGGCGGCGTTCCGGGGCGAGGACCCCTGTTTTGCAGGCAACCGGGAAGCCTGGCGGGCATTGGAAGACGCATACAAGTCCGGAAAGCTGCGGGCCATCGGCGTTTCCAACTTCCTGCAAGCGGATCTGGAAAACCTGCTGGCTGGCTGCCGGGTGGCGCCCATGGTGAACCAGGTGCTGGCCCACATCGGTAATCTGCCGTTTGAACTGGCGGATTATTGCCGGGAGAAGGGCATTCTGGTGGAGGCCTATTCGCCGGTGGCCCACGGGCAGATTTTGAATCACCCCGAGGTCACGGCCATGGCAAAGAAATACGGTGGCACCGCTGCCCAGCTGTGCATTCGTTACACCCTTCAGTTGGGGATGCTGCCCCTGCCCAAAACCGCGAACAAGGCGCATCTGGCGGAAAATGCGATGGTGGACTTTGAAATCGCACCGGAGGATATGCAGCGCCTGAATCAGCTGCCTCCGATCCGGGATTATGGGGAGTACAGCGTGTTCCCGGTGTTCAGCGGCCGGTAAAAGCTGGGGTTGATGGAGGAAACAGCCATGAAAAGACCCGGTAAAATAATCCGTATGCTGGCGCTGCTCACGGCGGCCACCGGGTGTACACTCCTTTTGGGATGTAGCCAGCCCGCGCCTGTTGTGAACGTGGAATCAGAACCGGCCGCACAAAGTGCACAGAGTACGCAGAGCCAGCCGGAACCAGCTCCCACGCCGAAGCCGGTGGAATCGGAAACACAGGAGGAGGCAACCAAAATGAACCTGCAAATCGGTGATACAACACTCACAGCTACCCTGGCAGACAACAGCTCCGCCCGTGCGCTGGCAGAGCTGCTGAAGAAAGGCCCGCTCACCCTTACGCTGAAAGTATGGATCGCCGGTGCAGAAGGCCAGATCGGCACGGCGATAAACGAAATCCTGGACCCCTTGGAAATGGAGACCTTCAACACCGACCGGGCTGAACTGGATATTACCAATACCGATGAGGTGCTCAGCTTCGGCGAGATCAACCGGCCGGATGTGATCATCAACTGCGCAGCCATCACTGACATTGCGCTGTGTGAGCAGAATCCGGAACTGGCCTACCGAGTCAACGCGCTGGGCGCGCGCAACCTGAGCCTGGTGGCTCGCAAGGTGGGGGCAAAGATGGTGCAGCTTTCCACCGATGACGTGTTCGACGGCCATGCCGAAAAGCCTTACAGCGAATTCGACGACACCAATCCCCAGACGGTGTACGGTGCGTCCAAGCGAGCGGGCGAGAACTATGTGAAAGAGTTCACCCACAAGCATTTTATCATTCGCAGCAGCTGGGTGTACGGCAAGGGGAACAACTTTGTGAATGGTGTACTGGCGGCAGCAAAAAGGGGCGAAAGCATGAGCATTCCCCAGGATCAATACGGCAGCCCCACCAGTGCCAAGGACCTGGCTCGGCTGATTCTGCATCTGATCCACACCAATGAGTACGGCACCTATCATGCCACCTGCAAGGGCGTGTGCAGCCGCTACGAGTTTGCCCAGGAGATCCTGCGCCAGGCGGGCCTGCAGGGGCAGCTGTGCCCCGGGGCTACCAATGAAGCGGACCATTATCTGGCCCGCCCGGCCTACGCGGTGCTGGATAATTTCATTCTGCGGATCATCGACCTGTACGCGATGCCTGTATGGCAGGCGTCGCTGGCGGAATATCTGGAAGAAAGGGAGGGCTGAGATGGAGCGCAGCGCGAAGAAAACAAAAAAGATGGGTCTGACCACCCGTATTTTCATTGCACTTTTGGCGGGTGTTGTCTTCGGTGTGGCCCTGTGCTATCTGGTTCCGGATGGTTCCTTCAAGAATGATATTCTGGTGGAAGGCGTGCTCTATGTGGTGGGTCAGGGCTTTATCCGTCTGATGAAGATGCTGGTGGTACCGCTGGTGTTCTGCTCCATCGTGTGCGGTAGTATGTCCATTGGCGACACCAAAAAGCTGGGTACAGTAGGCGTACGCAGCCTGATTTTCTACCTGGGCACTACTGCCTGTGCGGTTACGGTGGCTCTGCTGGTGGGTAACCTGCTCAACCCCGGTGTGGGGTTGGACCTGAGTGTACTGCAGAGCACCAGCACCCAAGTGGAAAGCATGCAGGCCACCTCCCTTACCGAGACCCTGCTCAACATTATCCCGGACAACCCCATCGGCGCGCTGGCTAAGGGCGAGATGCTGCAGATCATCCTGTTCGCCCTGATCGTGGGCGTTATCCTGGCAAAGCTGGGTGAGCGGGCCGAGACCGTGGGCAGTTTCTTCAGCCAGTTCAACGACGTGATGATGGAGATGACCATGATGGTCATGTCGCTGGCTCCGGTGGGCGTGTTCTGCCTGATTTCCCGCACCTTCGCCACCATCGGTTTCAGTGCCTTCCTGCCGCTGGCAAAGTATATGGTGGCGGTGTTCCTGGCGCTGGGCATTCAGTGCTTTGTGGTCTACCTGAGCATGCTGAAGCTGTTCACCGGGCTGAACCCCATCAAGTTTATCAAGAACTTCTTCCCGGTTATGGCCTTTGCTTTCTCCACGGCCACCTCCAACGCAACCATTCCTCTGTCCATTGATACGCTGGCCAAGAAGATGGGCGTATCCAAGCGGATTTCTTCCTTTACCATCCCGCTGGGGGCCACCATCAACATGGACGGCACCTCCATCATGCAGGGTGTGGCGGTGGTTTTTGCTGCCCAGGCCTTCGGCATCCATCTGGATATGATGGACTACATCACCGTCATCGGCACCGCCACCCTGGCTTCGGTGGGCACGGCGGGTGTTCCCAGTGTTGGTCTGGTCACCCTGACCATGGTGTTCAACTCGGTGGGTCTGCCGGTGGAGGCCATCGGTCTGATCATGGGCATCGACCGTATTCTGGATATGACCCGTACCGCGGTGAATATCACCGGCGACGCAGTATGTACCACCATTGTGGCCCATCAGAACAAGGCGCTGGACAAATCTGTGTTTGAGCGCTCGTAAACGATAAAGATAAGGCAACACCGCACAATGCACGCCTCGCGGCTCAGGCGGCGTATCACGCCAAAATTTTTCGTGATATTTTTCCAAAATGCTCGCCAATCCACCAAGGATTGGCTGCGCTTTTGGGTTCATCTCACAAAAAAATTTCCGGCGCGCTCCACCACCTGGAATTGTGCGGTGCTGCCGTAAAACGGGTGGCAGATGCCGCCGGAAGGGAAAAGGCATATGATTCAGGCAATTTTTTGCGATTTTTACGGCACACTGGTGCCGGAATACGGCCCCGCCTCCTACGAGGTGATCCGGCGTGTCTGCGAAAGCGGCAGTGAGAAAAATCCCAAGGCGGTGGTTGCTGCCTGGTGGAAGCGTTACGGCGGGAAGCAGCAGGCTGCCTGGGGAGATGCCTTCCGCACCCAGTATGAGCTGGCACTGGAGAGCTATCGGGAGCTGCTGGAAGAGTATCACTCCAGCGAAGACCCAAAAGCTCTCTGTGATAAAATGGCCGAGCACTGGGCCGCGCCCGGTTTGTGTGAGGGCAGTGCAGAATTCATGACCGGGTGCGGCCTGCCCGTTTGGCTGGTAACCAACAGCGATACCGGCTATGTGGAGCAGGCGGTGCGCCAGTGCGGCATCTCTCCGGCGGGCATCGTCACCAGCGAAATGGCCCGTTGTCCCAAGCCCCATCCGGGTATCTATCAGCTGGCATTGCAGCTGGCAGGCCTCGCTCCGGATCAGGTGGTGCACATTGGCGACTCGCTGCAGGGTGACGCCCTGGGTCCGGCTAAGCTGGGCATCCGCACCATCTGGCTGAATACAGAAGGACGGCCGGTTCCGGAAGGCGTTACTGCGGCCGCAAGCCTTGCCGATGCGCTGGAGATCCTGCGCGGCTGGCAGCAGGCGGAAAAAGAATAAAAAGAATGCCGCCGGGCGGAATTCCTGTTTGGGAAAACCGCCCGGCGGCATTTTGTTTTTTGGCAATCAGGACCGGGGCGCGGAAGTCGGGGCCTTTTCGATGTAAACGCTGGTGGAGGGGAAGGCGAAGCTGCAGCCGTTTTTGTAGACAATATCCATCAGTTCCAGATTGATGGATTCCTGAATCTTCAGGAATTCGGCCAGTGCGCCGGTGGTGGTATAGAACTGAATGAGAATGTCGATGCTGGAAGAGCCGAAGCCGGTCAGCTGTACACGAATGGTATCCTTGTAAACATCCTCCCGGGCGGCCAGCATGGCCCGGATGTCTGCCAGCAGGCTTTCCAGCTGGCTGCGGGTAGTGTCATAGGTAACGCCCAGTGTGAATTTGGCCAGCCGGCGATTAATCTGGCTGTAGTTGATCATGGCATTGCTTACCAGAATGCTGTTGGGAATTACCAGCACCGAGTCGTTCAGCTGGCGGATACGGGTGGAGCGGAAGGCAATGTCTTCCACTTCGCCCTCGCCGGCGGAGCACCAGAGCCAGTCGCCGATGGCGAAGGGCTTTTCAAAAATGACCACCAGGCCGCCGAAGAAGTTGGTGGCGTAGTCTTTGGCTGCCAGCGAAAGGGTCAGGCCGACGATGCCCAGACTGGTGATCAGGCTGCCCACCGGGAAACCAAGC
>PPYE01662398.1_pt1 | contig 12936 bp, 12 predicted proteins | sample 1559881 | NCBI WGS metagenome assembly PPYE01 (sample SAMN08240022, study PRJNA423297) | Human gut metagenome, whole genome shotgun sequencing project.
GAATTCAAGCCCCTCACTGCCGCCGATGTACTGCCCGCCGTGGAGCGGGGAATCCGACTCATGGGGGAGCGGCTGGAGGGCGAGGTAGTGTGCGAGGAGGGCGTGAAGGAGCATATCGCCTCCGCCTGCGGCGGGGACGTGCGCAAGGCCATGAACGCGGTGGAGCTGCTCCTCAACTCCGCCAAGCGGGAGCAAGGAAAGCTCCTTGTCACTTTGGCCGATGCCCAGACAGTGGCCCAGCGCTCTGCCATGCGTTACGACAGGGAGGGAGATGACCACTACGACATCGCCTCCGCCCTGATGAAGTCCCTCCGGGGCTCCGACCCGGATGCCGCCTGCCACTATCTGGCCCGCCTGCTGGAGGCGGGGGACCTGATCACCGCCATCCGGCGGCTGCTGTGCTCGGCCAGCGAGGACGTGGGCATGGCCTATCCCCAGGCCGCCCTCATCGTCAAGGCCCTGGTGGACAACGCCCTCCAGCTGGGCCTGCCCGAGGCCCGGCTGCCTCTGGCCCAGGCGGCCATTCTGCTGGCCACCGCGCCCAAGTCCAACTCGGTGTACAAGGCCATTGCCGCCGCTCAGGCTGACATCCGCAAGGGCAAGACAGGGGATTACCCCCGGCACCTCCAGAACGTCCACGCCGATTCGGCCGGGATGGAGCGGGAGCAGGGGTACCTCTACCCCCACGATTTCCCCAACCACTGGGTGAAACAGCAGTATCTGCCCGACGCCCTGGCGGGCAGTCACTATTATCAGTACGGAGACAACAAGGTGGAACAGGCTGCCAAACGGTACTGGGACGCCATCATGGGGGACAAACCCTAAATCGGGTTGTCCGCATAAACCGCCGCTCTGCCGCATATAGATAGCCCACACTCATACAGAAGGGATGCGGGCCGGCATGAGAGAGCAGCGAAGCAGGGTTGCCAGCAGAAGAACGGGACAAAAGAAGGGAAAAACAGTGCTGGGCCCACGGGAGAGGCGGCGGATCACCCAGCTGGTGGTCTGTCTGGCACTGTTTTTGGCGGTATTTATCGGAAAAGGGATCTTCCCGGAGCGGATCGCCGACCTGCGGGAGCAGGTGCTGGGCCTGCTGCGGGGAGACACGGATTTTCAGGCGGTCTTTGCCGACCTGGGCCAGTCTATCTCCAAGGGAGAGCCGATGTTGGATACCCTGGGGGATGCCTGGAGCCGGATGCTGGGCGGGGAAGAGGCCAAGCCCAGCGGGTCGGCGGGGGAGAACGCCCTCTATGCTGCCCAGGCTGCCTGGCTCAGCGGCTTTGGCCGTCAGGAAGGCACCGGGACCCTGGGGCTGAAGATTGACCCCCAGGCTACCCCGGCGGTGGCCGCCACACCGGCGCCCCAGCCGGAGGTCACCCCAGAGCCGACTCCCACTCCTGAACCGGCGGTGGAGCACGTGGACTATACCGGTCCCGCTCTGCCGGACAACACCTCCATGGATAAGTACCGGCTGGATGTGGGGGAGACAGTGAGCCCGGTGATGGGGGTGCTCACCTCACCCTTTGGATGGCGGGAGCACCCGGTGGACGGGGAGGAGAAGTTCCACAACGGGGTGGATCTGGCAGTGAACACCGGCACCCAGGTCAAGGCCTTTGCCGATGGGGTGGTAGACTATATCGGCGATGACCCCGATCAGTACGGCCTCTACCTCCAGATCAGCCACGCCAACGGGGTGAAAAGCTTTTACGCCCATTGCAGCCAGCTGCTGGTCAGTCAGGGCCAGACGGTGAAGGCGGGGGACACGGTGGCTCTGTCCGGCGACACCGGCAATACCACCGGACCCCATTTGCATCTGGAGCTGCGGTTCAACGGGGTGCGGATCAATCCCATCTACTATATCGAGACCAACTGAATGAGATGGGGGCGTGTGGAGATCACGGCAGGGGCCCTGCTGCTGTGGGCCCTGCTGTACTATCTGGACAGCGGGGGGGTGGTGCCCCAGGCTTTGGCGGCCTGCGCCCTTCACGAACTGGGCCATTACGCCGCCGTCCGTCTACTGGGAGGCAGAGTGGCCCGGCTGAAACTCTCCTGCGTGGGGGCGGAGATGGCCCTGTCTGCACGCTGTCCCCTGGGCCCCGCCCGGGAGCTGGCGGCCGCCCTGGCTGGACCGGCGGTCAATCTGCTGTGCGCCTGGCTCTGTTCAGGACTGGGGGAGGCCTGGTGGTGCTTTACCGGCCTTCATCTGGCTCTGGGCCTGTTTAATCTGCTGCCGGTGGGGCCGCTGGACGGAGGCCGGGCGCTGAGCTGCCTGCTGACCCTGGCGGGCAGGGAGGACTGGGCACAGCCGGTGGTGGGCCTGCTTTCCGTTGGGCTGTCCATGGGCCTGACTATGGGGGCTCTGCTGCTGTGGCGGGTAGGGGAGGGCAACCTGACCTTGCTGCTGGTTGCTCTGTGGCTGTCCGCCATCCCGCTGCGGAAAACCAAGAAAAAATGAAAAATCTGCTTGCAATTTGTGGTGGGGCATGATATACTATCTCGGACTCAATAAAGGGCGGTCCTCTGCGGCTGCTGTCCAGAGAAGGACGGCGGGAATATGGCCGGTAAGAACGCCTATCAACAGGAGGAAAATCAAATGGATCTTATGCAGGCTTTCAGCGCCAAGTATCAGAAGGCTGAGCCCCCCGTGGCCAATGTGGGCGACACCGTCCGTGTGCACGTGCACATCAAGGAAGGCAACCGCGAGCGTATCCAGGTCTTTGAGGGCACCGTGATCGCCAAGAAGCACGGCGGCATCGAGGAGACCATCACTGTTCGCCGCGTGTCCTACGGCGTTGGTGTGGAGAAGGTGTTCCCCATCCACGCTCCCGCTGTGGACAAGATCGAGATCGTCCGCAAGGGTAAGGTGCGCCGCGCCAAGCTGTATTATCTGCGTGACCGCGTGGGTAAGAGCGCCAAGGTTAAGGAGCGCGTCTAATCGCATTGGATTTATCCGAAAAAGGAGAGAGGCAGCTGCCTCTCTCTTTTTTTATGTCTAAAAATAGTTAGAAAACGCAAACTGTTTGCCATCTTGCACAAAAATGCATCGGTAAATTGAGAACGGCGAAGTTTGATATTCTTGTTTTGGTTATAATTCATAAAGAAACCGAAATATTTTTAAGGTTTTTAAATGGTTTCAGACAGAATAGAGGAATACAGAGGCATAAATGGACTTTTGAAAAACCGTCTTGCAAAAGAAAATGCTTCATGGTACGCTACAGGCAAGAGCAAGAGGAAAGGAGGATAGGCCCAACCGCACACACCGGGAAACTGAGAAAGAAGAATCAAATAGGAGGCGAAATTCATGTCACGCAAAGGCTTTGGACGCATTCTTGGCACGATTTTGGCACTTACCATGCTTCTCTCCCTCTTCCCCGCCTCTGCGGCCGGCCCTGAGCCCGCCGACAGTGTGTACCGCAACGGCAAAATCTATACTGTAAACGAGGATTTCACGGTGGTCAGCGCCATTGCTGTCAAGGGCGACCGCCTGGTATATGTGGGCGATGAGGCCGGCGTGGAGGCCTACATCGGCACCAATACCAAGGTAGTGGATCTGGGCGGCAAGACCGTCATCCCCGGTCTGGTGGAGGGCCATATGCACGTTACCGGTCTGGGCAGCAGTCTGATGAATCTGGACTGCTTCTGGATGCCCAAGCAGACCATTCTGGATCTGGTAAAGGCGGCGGCCGAGCAGGCCGAGCCCGGTGAGTGGATCCAGGGACGGGGCTGGATGAACACCGTTTGGGAGAACACGGACTATCCCACCAAGGAGGAGCTGGACGCGGTGGCGCCCAACAATCCCGTGTTCCTTACCCGGGCCTGCGGCCATATGGGCTGGGCCAACAGCATGGCACTGGAGCTGGGCGGCATTACCAAGGATACCCCCAACCCCCAGGGCGGCGAGTATCTGAAGGATGAAAACGGCGAGCTGCTGGGCTGCATGACCGACACCGCCATGAATCCTATCCGGGCTCAGATCCCTGAGCTGACCCTGGAGCAGCAGCGGCAGGGCCTGCTGAAGGCCCAGGAGCAGCTGTTCTCCTACGGTCTCACCTCCGCCATGGACGCCGGCAACAGCATTGAGGTGTATGAGGAGGTCTTTGGGCCACTGTACGAGTCCGGCCAGCTGAAGCTGCGTGTGTACGGCATGATCTCCCACACCGCCGCCGACAATGAAACCGCTCAGTATCTGAAGGACCATCCCATTGATCCGGATAACTATGAGCTGCTATATAACAACCATCTCAGCCTGCGCTGCGTCAAGATGTTTGCCGACGGCTCTCTGGGCGCCCGCTCCGCCGCCATGTTGGAGCCCTACAGCGACCGGGCCGACCACATCGGCGACTACCGCTATACCCAGGAGGAGATTGATCCCATTGTTAAGGTGGCTTATGACGCCGGCTACCAGGTTGCCACCCACGCCATTGGCGACGGCGCCAACCATCAGGTGATCAACGCCTACGAGGCGGCCATCAAGGCCAATCCCAGAGAGGATCACCGCCTGCGCATCGAGCACTTCCAGATCGTGGCCCCCGAGGATATCGACCGGGCTCTGGAACTGGGCATCCTGCCCTCCATGCAGACCACCCATGCCACCTCCGATATGCTGGTAGCCGAGGACCGGGTGGGCTCCGAGCGCATTAAGACCTCCTACGCCTGGCGCACCATCCTGGATAAGGGCGGTATCATCCCCAACGGCTCCGACGCTCCCGTGGAGCTGGTCAACCCCTATCATGGTCTGTATGCTGCTGTCACCCGCTGCAACCGTTTGGGCTCCCCTGAGGGTGGCTGGCACATGGAGCAGGCTATGACCCGCGAGGAGGCTCTGCGCTCCTTCACCAACTGGTCCTCCTACGCTGAGTTCAACGAGGATATCAAGGGCTCCCTGGAAGTTGGCAAGCTGGCCGACTTCGTGGTGCTGGACCGTGACGTTATGACCTGCCCCGCTGAGGACATCAAGGACACCCAGGCCCTGATGACGGTCTCCGGCGGCGAGGTAGTCTTTACCCGGGACAACAGCAAGCCCACCATTATGTGGAACGGCCTGCCCCTGACCTTTAACAGCCCCTTCTACACCGAGCCCGGCACGATCTATGCGCCGCTGAGCGATCTGGCCAACGGCCTGACCGCCACTGTGACCCGGGACGGCTCCAAGGCCACCATCACTGTGGAGGACAAGACCGCTGAGGTGGAGATCAAGACCGTCAACGGTGTGGAGTATGTGGGTGTGCGCGCCCTCTTTGAGGGCCTGGGCCGCAACGTGACCTGGTACGGCCTCAGCTCCTGTGTCTCTGTCGGCTGGCTCAAGTAAATTCTCTGTTCCGCAAAGCGGCTCCGGATTGATCCGGAGCCGCTTTTTTGTGCGTGTTTGCTCTTTTCAAACTACTATATCTTGTGTATAATGGAGCATAAAATTGATTCTAACCGAACCAAAGGAGGCGGGAGCATGAATATCCAATGGTATCCCGGCCATATGACAAAGACCCGGCGGCAGATCCAGGCGGATCTGAAGCTGGTGGACCTGGTGGCGGAGATCATCGATGCCCGCATTCCCATTTCCAGCCGCAACCCGGATATCGATGAGATCGTGGGCGATAAGCCCCGGCTCATCATCCTCAACCGGGCGGATCAGGCCGACCCGGCCATGAATAAGGTGTGGGGGGACTGGTTCCGCCAGCGGGGCTGGTGGGTCATGGAGACCAACGCCCGGGACGGCAAGGGAGTCAACCAGTTCTCCACCGCCATTAAGTCTGCCCTGAAGGACAAGATCGAGCAGTGGAAGGCCAAGGGCCTGGTGGGCCGCCCGGTGCGGGCCATGGTGGTGGGTGTGCCCAACGTGGGCAAGTCCACCTTCATCAATCAGGTGGCCAAAAAGAAGTCCGCTAAGGCGGGCAACAAGCCCGGTGTCACCCGGGGCAAGCAGTGGGTCAACGTGGACCCGGGCCTGGACCTGCTGGACACCCCCGGCATTCTCTGGCCCAAGTTTGAGGACGAGATCACCGGAATGCACCTGGCCTTTACCGGGGCGGTGAAGGATGAAATCATGGACCGGGAGACCCTGGCCTGCCACCTGATGGAGATTTTGGGACAGCGGTATCCCCAGGCCATCACCGACCGCTACAAGGTGGAGCCCCAGCCCGGTTTAGCTGGCTGGGAGCTGCTGGAGGCCTGCGGCCGCAAGCGGGGCTTTCTGATCTCCGGCGGCGAGGTGGACACCGAGCGTATGGCACGGGTGCTGCTGGAGGAGTACCGCAGCGGCAAGCTGGGTAACTTTACCCTGGAGACCCCCCAAGAGGTGTAAAGGAGATATACTATATGGATCTGTGGGAACTAGAGCGGGACTGCTGGGCCCAGGGCCATGAATTGGTATGTGGCTGCGACGAGGCGGGGGCAGGTCCCCTGGCCGGCCGAGTATATGCCGCCGCGGTGATCCTGCCCCGGGAGTTGCTGATCCCCGGCCTCAACGACTCCAAAAAGCTGACCCCTAAAAAGCGGGATCAGCTCTACGATCTGATTATAGAGCAGGCCCAGGCCTGGAGCGTGGCATGGGTAGAGGCAGAGGAGATTGATGAAACCGATATCCTCAGCGCCCGGATGAACGCCATGCAGCGGGCCATTGACGGCTTGAGCGTCAAGCCCGACTTCGCCCTAATCGACGGTAACCGGGACCATGGAAAGCACGGAGCCGTCACCACGCCCCACGCAACAGTTGTAAAGGGAGATTCCCTGTCGGCATCTATTGCCGCCGCCTCCATTCTGGCCAAGGTGAGCCGGGACCGGTACATGGAGGAGATGGCGAAACAGTACCCCCAGTACGCCTTTGAGCAGCACAAGGGATACCCTACAAAACTCCACTATGAGCGGCTGCGGCAGTACGGGCCCTGTCCCATCCACCGCCGCACCTTCCTGAAAAAGCTGTGAGCGGGGGAGAGGCCAAGCTGCTGGGCCGTTGGGGGGAGGCCAAGGCGGCGGAGCAGCTGCGGCAGCGGGGTTATACCATCGTTGCCGCCGGTTATCACTGCCGGTTTGGAGAAATCGACCTGATTGCAACGACTGACAAGTATTTATGCTTTATAGAAGTGAAGCTGCGGAAGAATGATTCCTTCGCCCCCGGGCGGGCGGCGGTGGACCGGTGGAAGCAGCAGAAGCTGCGGACCACGGCGGAGTGCTGGCTGGCGGAGCACCCTGACATGGGGCTTCAGCCCCGGTTCGACGTGGCGGAGCTGTACGCGCCCCAAGGCATGGCTACCCGGGAACCGGAGTTTCACTATTGGGAAAATGCGTTTTAAAGGAGGCGGGTGCCTTGCCGGAGATCGACGTCTTTGACGGACACTGTGATACGGTGCTGAAATGCTGCCTGGAGGGGGGCGGCTTTGGCCGCAATTCCTATCATGTGGATCTGGAGCGGGGGAGAGCCTTCCGCCGGTACGCTCAATTCTTTGCCCTCTTTGGTCAGCCGGAGGATTTCCCCGGGCTTACACCCCGGGAGACCTTTGAGCGGGAATACCAGCTCTTTTCCCGGGAAATGGAGGCCAACGCCTCTGTGATTGCCCACTGCCGGACGGCAGAGGAGGCGGAGAAGGCCTTCGCCGCCGGGAAGATGGCCGCCTTCCTGTCTGTAGAGGGGGCAGAGCTGCTGGACTGTTCTGTGGAACGGCTGGAGGAGGCCTGTGCTTTGGGTGTCCGGGCGGTCAATCCCACCTGGAACCGGGCCAACGCTCTGGGCGGCACCAACGCAGAGGACACCGACAAGGGCTTGACCGTTCAGGGAAAGGCCTTTGTCCGCAAAGCGGAGGAGCTGGGAGTGCTGGTGGATGTGTCCCATCTGTCCGACCCGGGCTTCTGGGATGTGGCGGATACCCTGTCCGGTCCCTTTTTTGCCAGTCATTCCAACAGCCGGTCTGCGTTTTCTCATCCCCGGAACTTGACCGACGAGCAATTTACTGCCATAATAGAGCATGGCGGCGTGGCGGGACTGAACCTCTACGCTGAGTTTGTGGGCGGTAAGGCGGATCTGGAGGCCATTGCCGCCCATCTGGACCACTGGCTGGAGCTGGGGGGCGAGAAAAACATCGCCCTGGGGGGCGATCTGGACGGATGCAGCCCCCTGGCCGGCAGCATGGCCGGAGTCCAGGACTATGAACGACTTTACCACTTCCTGCTGGAGCGGGGTTACTCCACGTCTCTGCTGCAGGATCTGTTCTTCAATAATCTGATGAGGGTAGTGAGCAAAGTATGTACTATGTAAGCACGAGAAACAAACAGGACCGCTGCACTGCAGCCCAGGCCATTGCCCGGGGACTGGCTGCCGACGGCGGCCTTATGACCCCCGAGGTGTTCCCCAAGCTGTCTCCCAACGGCCTGAATACCATGCGGGATATGTCCTACCAGCAGCGGGCGGTCTTTGTGATGAACTCCTATCTGGACGACTTCACCTCCTCCGAGCTGACCTCCTTTGCCAGCAAGGCCTACGGTGGCGCCAAGTTTGACGTACCTGAGGTGGCTCCTGTCCGGCAGGTGGACGACAAGACCTACTGCCTGGAACTGTGGCACGGCCCCACCTGTGCCTTCAAGGACATGGCGCTGCAGATGCTGCCTTACCTGCTCACCGCCTCCCTGAAGAAGAATCAGGAGTCCAAGACGGTGTGCATTCTGGTGGCCACCTCCGGCGACACCGGTAAGGCTGCCCTGGAGGGCTTCCGGGACGTGGACCGCACCCGCATTCTGGTGTTCTATCCCAAGGACGGCGTGTCTGCTATCCAGGAGCTGCAGATGAACACCCAGGAGGGCGGCAACGTGGGAGTCTGCTCCGTAGTGGGCAACTTTGATGACGCCCAGACCGGCGTGAAGAAGCTCTTCTCCGACGAGGCCCTGCGGGAGCAGCTGGCAGAGCGGGAGTATTTCCTGTCCTCCGCCAACTCCATCAACTGGGGCCGGGTGCTTCCTCAGATCGTCTACTATATCTCGGCCTACTGCGACCTGCTGCGAGACGAGAAGATCAACAAGGGGGACCCCATTAACGTCTGCGTCCCCACCGGCAACTTCGGCAACATCCTGGCGGCCTACTACGCAAAGGAGATGGGCGTGCCCATCAACAAGCTGATTTGCGCCTCCAATGCCAACAACGTGCTCACCGACTTTATCCGCACCGGTCAGTACGACCGCAACCGCACCTTCTACAATACGATGTCCCCCTCCATGGACATCCTGATCTCCTCCAACCTGGAGCGGATGCTCTTTGCCCTGAGCAACCATGACGATGCCGAGGTGCGGGGCTATATGAACCAGCTGAACACCGTGGGAATGTATAAGGTAAGCCCCGCCATCCAGACCAAGCTCAGCCGCATCTTTGCCGCCGGCTGCTGTGATGATGCCCAGACCCAGAAGGTCATCGGTCAGATGTGGCAGGAGCACAAATATCTCATTGATCCCCACACCGCCGTGGCCTTCGACGTGCTGGATCAGTACCGGAAGGAGACCGGCGACGAGACGCCCGCCGTGGTGGTGTCTACCGCCAGCCCCTTCAAGTTCTGCGACAGCGTGCTGGGCGCCCTGGGCGTCACCGAGCTGGCGGAGGGGACCGCTATCCTGGATCAGCTGGCCGAGCTCACCGGTGTGCCTGTGCCTGCTCCTCTGGCTGCCCTCAAGAACAAGAGCGTGCGGTTCAGCCAGACCGTCTCCAAGGAGCACATGGTGGACCAAGTGCTGGAGATGCTCAAGTAAATGGCCCTGTTTGTCATTGGCGATACCCACCTCTCCCTGGCCTCCAACAAGCCCATGGATGTATTTGGCGGCGGCTGGGAGGGCTATGTGGACAAGCTGCGGGAGGGCTTTCAGGCGGTAGGCCCGGAGGACACGGTGGTGCTGTGCGGCGATCTGTCCTGGGGCATGAGCCTGGAGGAGGCGGAGGCCGACTTTGCCTTTCTGGACAGCCTGCCCGGCGTCCGCAAGCTGATGCTCAAGGGCAACCATGACTACTGGTGGAATACCGCATCCAAGATGAACCGCTTTTTTGCAGAGAAGGGCTTTTCTACCCTGAAGATCCTCCACAACAACTGCTACGAATACGGTGAGTACGCTCTGTGCGGCACCCGGGGCTGGTTTTACGAGGAAAAAGGGGACCAGAAGGTGTTCAACCGGGAACTGATCCGGCTGGAGGCCTCTTTAAAGGCGGCGGGGGAGAGGAAGAAGCTGTGTTTTCTCCACTACCCGCCCCTGTATCAGGGCTACCGCTGTGCGGAGATCATCGCACTGCTTGAAAAGTATGAGGTGGAGGCCTGTTATTACGGCCATCTGCACGGCGGAAGCCACCGTTTGGCGGTGGAAGGAAAGTACGGTCCGGTGGTCTATCATCTGGTGGCGGCGGACTATGTGGGGTTCCAGCCTCAAAAAATCCTGGAATAATTGAAAAAAACTATGGCAATTTCCGCGCACATCTGATAATATATAACGGATAACGCGAAAGCTGCCCCGTCCTGGACCCCTGTCCGGGCCCCGGGGCTGACAGGAGGAAGTTAACAAGATGAATGTCAAAAGCGTCGAGAAGCAGGAAAAGAGCGCCGTTCAGCTGGTCATCGAGATCGGCGGCGAGGAGTTTGAGGCCGCGGTCCAGAAGGCTTATCTGAAGCAGCGCAACAAGATCAACGTGCCCGGCTTCCGGAAGGGCAAGGCTCCCCGGAAGATCATCGAGGGTATGTTCGGCTCCGGCGTGTTCTATGAAGATGCCATCAACGAGCTCTATCCCAAGGCCTATGCCGATGCCGTGGAGCAGGAGAAGCTGGACGTGGTGTCCTGGCCCAACGTGGAGGTTCTGGAGGCCGGCAAGGACGGCCTGACCTTCAAGGCCACCGTCACTGTCCGTCCCGAGGTGAAGCTGGGCGAGTACAAGGGCCTTACCGCTGAGAAGGAAGAGGTCAAGATCACCGACGAGGACATCGACAACGAGCTCAAGCCCTACATCAACCGCGCCAGCCGTATGGTGACCGTGGAGCGTGAGGCTCAGAACGGCGACACCGTGGTCATCGACTTCGAGGGCTTCAAGGACGGCGTTCCCTTCGACGGCGGCAAGGCCGAGGGCCACAGCCTGGAGCTGGGCTCCGGCGCCTTTATCCCCGGCTTTGAGGATCAGCTGGTTGGCACCAAGGCCGGCGACGAGAAGGACGTGAACGTCACCTTCCCTGAGGAGTATCATGCCGAGGATCTGGCCGGCGCCCCCGTGGTGTTCAAGGTCAAGGTCCACGAGGTCAAGGAGAAGCAGCTGCCCACCGTGGACGACGAGTTTGCCAAGGACGTGTCCGAGTTTGACACCCTGGAGGCCTTCAAGAAGGACCTGGCCGACAAGCTGACCGAGCGCCGTGAGGCCCAGGCCAAGCGCGCCTTTGAGGCTGCTATCATGGAGCAGGTCATGGACAACATGGAGGTTGAGATCCCCGACGCCATGGTGGCCTACGAGACCGACCAGATGGTGGAGGATATGGCCCGCCGCATCCAGGCTCAGGGCATCCCCTTCGAGCAGTATATGGCTATGACCGGCATGACCATCGACATTGTCCGCTCTCAGGCCGCCGCCGCCGCCATGGAGCGGGTGCGCCGTGACCTGGCTCTGGGCGCCGTTGTGGCTGCTGAGAACATTGAGATCAGCGACGAGGACCTGGAGGCCGAGTATAAGCGCCTGGCCGACGAGTACCACATGGAGCTGGATCAGGTGAAGGCTGCCGCTCCCGCTGAGGACGTGAAGAAGGGCCTGGCCATCCAGAAGGCCGAGCAGGTCATCTATGACAGCGCCAAGGTTGGCAAGGCTCCCGCCAAGAAGAAGACCACCAAGAAGAAGGCTGAGGAGGCCGAGGGTGAGGCTGCCGAGGGCGAGGAGAAGCCCAAGAAGCGCCGCACCACCAAGAAGAAGACCGAGGAGGCTCCCGCTGAGGAGGCTCCCGCTCAGGAGAAAACTGAGGAATAAGACGCCGTGAGGCGGGCATACTTTGAGGTAAGCCTGCCCAAGGGTGGGGATGGTCCGGGGCCCGGGTCTCTGAGAGGGAGGCCCGGCGCCCCGACATCAGAATAAAGGAGTTTCGCAATCATGAGCTTAGTACCCTATGTAGTGGAGCAAACCAATCGGGGCGAGCGGTCCTACGACATTTTCTCCCGCCTGCTCAACGACCGCATCATCTTCCTGGGCGAGGAGGTCAATGCCACTACCGCCAGCCTGGTGGTAGCCCAGCTGCTGTACCTGGAGGCCCAGGACCCGGATAAGGACATTCAGTTCTATATCAACAGCCCCGGCGGCTCCGTCACCGATGGTATGGCCATCTATGATACCATGCAGTACATCAAGTGTGATGTATCCACCATCTGCATCGGTATGGCGGCCAGCATGGGGGCCTTCCTGCTCTCTTCCGGCGCCAAGGGCAAGCGCTTGGCACTGCCCAACGCGGAGATCATGATCCATCAGCCCTCCGCCGGCACCCAGGGCCAGATCACTGATATGGCCATCCACCTCAAGCGCCTGGAGATCATCAAGAAGCGTATGAACCAGATCCTGGCCGACAACACCGGTAAGAATGTAGCGGAAGTCACTGCCGCCTGTGAGCGTGACAACTTCATGTCCGCCGAGGAAGCCAAGGAGTTTGGCCTGATTGACAAGGTCATCTATTCCCGGTAATCTGCGGGGGAGCGGGGAGGAAACGCCCCGCTCCCTTTCCGGCTTTTTACCTGCTCCCATCTGCAACCAATCCAGAGTACGACGAGGTAACGATATGCCAAAAAACGACGAGCGCAAAAGCGTACGCTGTTCCTTTTGCGGCAAGCACCAGGACCAGGTGGCCCGCATCATTGCTGGCCCCGGGGCCTATATCTGCAATGAGTGCGTCCACCTGTGCATGAGCATTCTGGACGACAACTATGACCCGGAGGAGTCCGTGTCCCCCGACATCCCCGATGTGA
>PPYE01644983.1_pt1 | contig 12931 bp, 9 predicted proteins | sample 1559881 | NCBI WGS metagenome assembly PPYE01 (sample SAMN08240022, study PRJNA423297) | Human gut metagenome, whole genome shotgun sequencing project.
TGCACACGGTCATCGTGCCGAAGTCGGCGGCCATGTCCGACATGCCCGCGTACTCCCAGTCGATGAGGCTGATGTTGCCATCGTTATCCACCAGGAAGTTCGGGGGGAAGAAATCGTTGTGCGAGGGGACGACCTCGAAACCATCCGCGTCCGCGAAAGCCTTGAGGCGCAGGACCTTGTCTCGCAGCTCAAAGTAGCCGGGCACATCAATCGGGCCGAAGGTCTTCAGGAGACCCTCGTAGCGCAAGCCTTCGGTGACAAAGTCGAAGGAGCGGTCCAGGACTCGGCCGGAGTTGTGCAGGGCGCGGTCCATCTCCATGGCCGCTTTCAGTTCCTCAGGGCGGGTTACGTCCAGGTTGCGCACGTCGCGCACGAAGCGTGAGAGCTTCCATCCCGCTGCCGGGTCGCCCGTGATGAAGGTATCGTCGATGCCGAGTTCGGCGGCTAGGCGCAAGCCAGCGAACTCAGCGCTGCGGTCCACGATCTTCTCCGTGCCGATGCCCGGGTGACGGTAGACGTACTCGTTGTCGCCCACGGCGAAGTGGCACGACAGGTTCGTGATGCCCTGCTTGAGCGGGTAGAAGTCGCGGATCTCGGACTTCGCGCAGCCCAGCGTGTCGGCGATGTGGTCGAAGACCTCGGAATCGACGTTTTCGATGAACAGTGGATCGAAGTCGCGCAGCTCGTCGACCGAATCGAATTCGTGGATGACGCCGTCCGGGTAGCGGCGGATCACCATGTCGAAGGACTTGATGTGGTCCAGGTAGATGGACTCCCACATAGTAGGACTTGTACACGTAGGGCTCGAAGGGGTTCGTGGTGAAGTAGTCGTCCGAAGAACACACGTAGGTGTTGTCCAGGCGGTCCTTGACGAGCCACAGGGACCCGTTGTTGTTGCGCGTGGCGTATTCGCGGTTGATGACAATGTCGACGCCGTACTTGTCGGCCAGGTAGAAGAAGTATTCCTTCTTGTAGCCCACGACCAGCGCGATGTTCGTGATGCCGGCTTCGTGGAGCTGGCGGATCTGACGCTCGACGAGGATCTCGCCGCGCACCTTGAGCGTGCCCTTGGGGCGCTCGTAGCTAATGGGGGCGAAGCGCGAGGACAGGCCTGCGGCCATGATGACGGCGCCCGTGACGCGGTAGGGCTCGAGGGCCTCGCGGCCCGCGTCGGTGATCGCGCGCTCGTCGATGTAGCCGGCGGCCTCGCACTCGCGGGTGGCGGTGTTGACGCGCCCCAGGCTCATGCCGGTCGCCTCCGACAGCGCCCGCTGCGTGAGGGGAGCGTCGGCCTTGGCCAGTGCGTTCAGGATGTTGAATTGGGGCTCGCTGAGCGTGCCGACGTTGGTCGTGGGCATGCGATCACCTTTCGTTCATGGAAGTCGCCTGTGTGCTACATGTTCGAGCGTAGCACTATTCGGCAAATTTGTGAACAGTGTGGGTGTGAAGTGGCTATCGACGAGGCTCGGGCTGTGTTTCGGGGAAGCGCTGCCACAGGACAACGGCCAGCCCAATCGCGATAGCGCCGGCGAGAGAGCCAATGATCCACACGGCCATCGGGCCGATCGGAGCCGTCGGCCACCACCACTCGTTGCCCGCGCTCAGGTTCCGCGTTGCGAGGTCGATCGGGTAGCCGTGCTGCGTGTGACCGAACGCGTAGCGCTCGATGACGAGGTAGAGGGCGCGGGCGTTGGTGAGCGCCCACAGGGCCGCCACAAGGCCCGTGGCTACGCGACCGGCGATGCTGGTGGGGAGGCGGAATGCCTCGCTGCCCGCAGGTCGCCCCTCGTCGTCCGCGCGGGCGGGGGAGGGGGCCAGGAGCATGAGCGCGAAGACCGCGAAGAGCGGCAGCATGTAGCGCGGCTGGTAGGTCAGGACGTTGTTGACGTGTCCGCGCAGGCCAATCACCACGGGAACGCCCGTGATCGCGCCGGCCACCGTGATCGCCGACAGTGCCTTGCGCCAGGACAGCGAGCGCAGCGACCAACACAGGACGGCGACGACCACGACGGAGGCGCCGTAGGAGACGGTGCCCTGGTAGGACACGTCGTTCCATCCCGGTCCGAACAGGTGACCGACGAAGCCGCGCAGGTAGTTGGGTAGCGAGGACACGTTGAGCCACGCGATGTGCGTGAGCGAGTATTCCGCCAGCTCGTTGCTCGAACCCAGGTGCGAGGCCGCCACGTTCGTGCGGGCCATGACCCAGATGCCCACGACGGAGGCGACGCACGCGAGGATCGCCTCGGGAACGATGCGCCTGCTCAGCGGCACCGCGAAGGCCAGGGCGACCGTGACGACGAAGAGGAAGAAGGCGCTGTCGCCGCGAGATGTGCACGCCAAGACCGCGCCAGTCAGCGCGCAGGCAATCAGGCCCACCCGGCGCGGCCCCACCGACCGGGTGGCAGCCAGCAAGCCGGCAGCAAAAGCAAACGTGCCCGTCATCGCCCACGACGACGGGTTCATGCCGGCGACGAAATAGAAACCCATCGGTAGCCACGCAACCGTCACAGAAACGCTGATCGCGCGTCTCAGCCCCGAATCCGCCAGGGCGATGATCGCGCCGATCAGGCCAATCGCGAGCAGGGTGTTCACGGTGCGAAGCGCGAGGACCGCGTGGCTCGTCGAGCGCTGCACGAAGAGGTGGGCGAACTGGTAGTAACCCCACGGGTAGTTGCCGTCGTCCCAGCGCAGCGTCGGCGCCAGCTCCTCGTCCGAGGCGTTGAGGGCACACTGAGCGGAATTGTCATGGTCGAAGGCGTAGCAAGTGACGTACTCCTTGGCCAGCGACTGCGGCACCATGACGGCCTTTTCGCCGTCCTTGGTGGAAATCTGGCAGCCCGTCTCGTCCACCGGCGGAGGGCACCACATGGCCCCCACGTGGAAGTCTTCGTCCGGGGAGGCCCCGACCGGGGAAGCCACGACCCACGCCAGCGAGGCCGCAATCACCGCGGCGACGAGGACGAGCACCGCTACGAGCGTGCGGCGCTGCGGGGCTGACGCGGGCATGCGGCGGCCTCCTTCGGGCGCGGTTGGCTCAGGAACGGGCGGCGGCGCGGAATGCCTCGATGTGGACGGAAGCGGCGCGAGCCCACGTGAACTCGTCAGCGCGCGGAATTGCCGCGGCCCCGAGGGCCTCGCGGCGCGCCGGGTCGTCGAGCAGCTCCGTCAGGGCCGAGGCGATCGAGTCGGGGTCGATGTCGCAGTAGGCGACGGCGTCGCCGCCGACCTCCGGCAGAGACGTCAGACGAGTCGTCAGCGTCGCAGCGCCGCAGCTCATCGCCTCCAGGACCGGCAGGCCGAAGCCCTCTGCGATCGAGGGGTAGGCCAGAATGACACAGCCCGAGAGGAAACCGGGCAGGTCCTCGAGGGGCAGGTAGCCGGGGCGCAGGACCGTCAGGTGCTCGGGCACCGAGGCCAGCGCCGGGTCGATGTCCTCGTCCCAGCCCTTGCCGCCCGCGAGCACGAGGGCCGGCGGATTCGGGCGGTCGCAGACGGCTTTGACCCAGCCGCGCACCAGGTTCGGCACGTTCTTGCGGGGCTCCAGCGTGCCCAGGAAGCCGATGTAGTCGCGGCCCTCCAGGCCCAGCGATGCCTTGACGCGCTCGCGCTCGGCGTCCGAGACCGGGTGGAAGATCGAGCGGTCCACGCCGTGATAGGCCACGTAGAACTGCGAGGGATCGCCGCCCGCGTACTTGATGGTCTCGTCGCGCGTGGCCAGCGAGGGAACCACGAGGGCGTCCGCGCGGCGAATCGCGCGGCGAATCGCCGTTGTGAAAAAGCGCTGCTTGAGGCGCGAGTGGGCCTGCGGGTGCGAGAAGAACGTCGCGTCGTGCAGTGTGATGACGACGGGAACGCCCGGGAACTGCGGGGACGTGTAGTGCGGGGAGTGCAGGACGTCGGGGCGGACCTTGCGGATCAGCTTGGGCAAGCCCGTCTGCTCCCAGGCCATGCGCGCGGGACGGGACTCGAAGCGCCGCGAAATCGGGATGATGCGGGCCGAGGGCAGGCGCGTCGCGAAGTGCTCGGCGTCGCGCTCCTGGACTGCCATCGTCAGGTCTACGCCCTGCTCGACCAGCTCCGGTACCAGGTCGTCCACGTAGCGGCCGACGCCGCCCAGGTCTGCGGGGATCGCGGTGCCGTCCAGCAGGACGCGGATCGGATGCGAGTGAGAAACGAAGTGGGCCACGATCATCCCCATTGGGTCGGGAGCAACAACTATTCCCCTTATCGTATGCCATTTTACGGCTGCTCAATACTTTTGTTCCCGCCCCCGCGCGCCCGTGAACTACCCTGGACGCATGAGCGTCAATGTTGGAATGGTCGTCGAGCAAATGTGGCAGCCGGTGCCCGGGGGGTCCGGCCGGTACATCGTCGAGGTCGCAGCCCGCCTGGCAGACCAGGGCGTGCGTGCTATCGGCATCGCTGCGCGGCGCGGTGCGGGCGAGCCCGCGCCGAACGAGGTGGGCCTGACCATCCCCGTGCTCAACTCGGCGCTGCCTCGCCGCGCCCTGTACGCCGCCTGGGATCGGCTGGGTGTCCCCAGCGTCGACCGGATGCTCGGCGTCGGATCGGGTGGGGGAGCGGATGTCGTGCACGCAACCACCTGGGCGATCCCGCCGACCTCGCGCCCCCTGGCCGTCACCGTCCACGACGTCGCCTTCCTGCGCGACCCCGACCACTTCACTGCCCATGGCTCCGCGTACTTCCACCGCGCCCTCGAGATCACCAGGAAGCGCGCCGACGCGATCATCGTGCCCTCGCAGGCCACCGCCGATGACTGCATCGACGCGGGTCTGGATGCCTCGCGCATCACCGTCATCCCGCACGGCCTGAGCCACACGCCCGTCACCGATGCGCAGGTGGAGGAGTTCCGCTCCCGCCACGGCCTGGACCGCCCCTACGTCCTGTGGGTCGGTACCCGCGAGCCCCGCAAGAACCTGCCCACCCTGCTCGCGGCATATGAGCAGATGCGCGGCACCGACCTCGACCTCGTCCTCGTCGGCCCCGCCGGATGGGGAACCGATCCGACCGACGCGCCGCTACCGCCCGAGCGAGTCCACGTCCTCGGACGCCTGGACGACACCGACCTGGCCTGCGCGTACGCGGGCGCCAGGGTCTTCACCTTCCCCTCGATCTGGGAGGGCTTCGGCCTGCCCGTCCTCGAGGCCATGGCGCACGGAACGCCCGTCGTGACCAGTGCGGACACCTGCATGGCGGAGATTACGCGCGACGACGCCGGCCTTCTCGTCCCGGCCACCGACGCCTCGGCCCTCGCCGAGGCCCTCGAAGCGGCCGCCGGAAGCGAGCACGACCGCCTCGCCGCCGCCGGCATCGAGCGAGCCCGCGACTACACGTGGGAGGCCTCCGCCGCCGCCCACGCCGCCATCTACGCGTCCCTGGCGGGTGCGCGATGAGGGCGCGCAGCGCGAGGGTCATCCTCGTCAACTGGAAGAACGCGCCGCTCACCCTGCGAGCCGCCCACTCGATCGCCCCGCAGATGGGGCAGGGGGACCACCTCGTCATCGTCGACAACGGATCCGACGACGACTCCCTGACCGTCCTGCGCGACGGCCTCGACGAGCTGCGCGGCGTCGCCGATCCCGCGCGCGTGTCCCTCGTGAACGCCGGGACGAACGACGGCTTCGGTGCCGGCGTCATGGCAGGAGCGGCCGGCCTGAGCGAGGACTCCGTGGTCCTGCTCAACAACGACGCGACCGTGCGCGACGGCTTCCTCGATGCGCTCCTGGCTTCCCTGGGCGAGGGCGTGGGCGCCACGACCGCACTCATCCTCCTGACCGGCACCTGGCGTCCCTCCACACCCTCGGACACGGAGTTCCTCGTCGCCCGCGACGGCAGCCGTTGGACGCGCGTCGCCGACGGTGAGAGCGGCGGCCAGGTCCTCATCAACTCCACCGGCAACGAGGTTGATGCGGCCGGCAACGGCTACGACCGCTCGTGGCTGGACCCCGCCGACTCACCGCTGCCCGCCCCCGAGGTCTTCGGCCTGTGCGGCGGTGCCTGCGCCATCGACGCCGACGCGTGGCGAGCCGTCGGGGGAGTGCGCACCGACCTGTTCATGTATTACGAGGACACCGACCTGTCCTACAAGCTGCGTGAGGCTGGGTACGAGGTGCGCTTCGTCGCCGGGGCCGTCGTCGATCACGAGCACGCCGCCTCCTCGGGCACGTCCTCGCCTATGTTCCTGCGGGTCAACGCCCGCAATCGCATCATCGTCGCCGCCCAGCACGCCCCCTGGGGCGTCGTCGCGCGCGCTATAGCCCGCTCGATTGCGCGGGCAGTGCGCTCGGGCGGACGGGGGCCGGTCGCCCGCGGAGTCCTCCAGGGGCTCCTCGCCCTGCCTCGCGCACTGCGTCACCGCACAGCCTCGCGTTCCTAGCGCCATCGACCCGGATACGAGGCCGGGGCCGGTGGGTGCGTCACGGCACACAACGCGGGGCGGAGCTGCGTAGCGCCTACGCCTTGATAGACTGGCTGACATGGTGAAGACTGTCCTCGTTACCGGAGCCGGTGGCTACATTGGCCGCCACATTGTTCACGCCCTGCTGGAGCGCGGCCTCGACGTCAGCGTCGTCGACTTCCGCCTCGACGGTGTCGACGAGCGTGCGCGCCGCATCGACACCCAGATTTTCAGCGGCGACGCTGACATCTACGACCAGCTCGGACGCCCGGACGTGGTCCTGCACCTCGCGTGGCGTGACGGCTTCGTGCACAACTCGCCGGCCCACATCGAGGACCTGCCCGCCCATTACCACTTCATTGAGAATCTCCTCAAGGGTGGCTGCACCCACGTCGCCGTCATGGGTTCCATGCACGAGGTCGGCTACTGGGAGGGCGCCATTGACGAAGACTCCGCGTGCAATCCCGCTTCGCTGTACGGCATCTCCAAGAACGCGCTGCGACAGATCACGACGCTGCTGACCGCCCAGCACGGTGCGACCATGCAGTGGCTGCGCGGCTACTACAGCCGTCTCCCAGGACGAGGTCACCGGCATCATCAACATCTGCAGCGGCGAGCCCATGAGCCTCGCCGACCGCGTTGAGGCCTACATCCGCGAGAACGACCTGGACATCACGCTCGAGTACGGGGCGTTCCCGGATCGTCCTTACGATTCGCCCGGTGTGTGGGGTGACGCCACGAAGATCCGCCAGATCCTGGCCGCCGTCGACGCTGCGGGGGAGTGAGACAGTGAAGCGCGCCGGTATTTTCCTGTTCTTTGATCCGCAGGGCCTCGTCGACGATTACATCGTCGAGTGCCTGACCTCGCTGCGCGAGTACCTCGACGAGATCCTCGTCGTCTCCAATTCTCCTCTGGATGACACCGCGCGCGAGCGCCTCCTGAAGGGCGCCACCGAGGTCTTCGAGCGCGAAAACACCGGCTTCGACGTGGGCGGATACCGCGACGGCATCGCCCGCTTCGGCTGGGACCGCCTCGGCCAGATTGACGAGCTGATTCTCTTCAACTACACCTTCTTCGCGCCCGTCAACCCGTGGAAGAACCTCTTCGACCGCGTCGAGGCCGCCGGAGCGGTGGACTTCTGGGGCATCACCGAACACGACGAGGTGCGCCCCCACCCCTTCCTGGCAGCCACCCGCATGCCGCGCCACATCCAGTCCCACTGGATCGCCGTGCGCAACCCGCTGCTCAGCTCCCCGGACTTCCGCAAGTACTGGGACGAGATGCCGCCGATTCGTTCCTACAACGACTCGATCCAGTGGCACGAGTCGCGCTTCACGGAGTACTTCGGCAACCTCGGATACACGCACGTCGTGGCCTACCCGCGCGAGGACTACCCCTCGCGCAACCCCGTCTTCGACAACGCCTCGATGCTGCTTGCGGACGGCTGCCCGATTCTCAAGCGCCGCAACCTCTTCCACGACCCGCTCTACCTGGACCGCCACGCGATTATCGGCGCGGACATGCTGGAGCTGGCGGAGAAGGCCGGCTACGACACCGACCTGATTCTCACGAACCTTGCGCGTACCTCGCGTCCGCGTGACCTCGTGACCAACGCGGGCCTGACGACCGTCATCTCTCCGCGCGCCGACCAGGCCACCCTGGACGCCGCCGCCTCCCTGAAGGTCCTCGCGGTCGCCCACATTTTCTACGCCGACATGGCCGATGAGATCCTCGACCGCCTGAGCGTCCTGCCGGAGGGCTACCACCTGGTGGCCACGACCTCGAACGAGGAGAACAAGGCCCTCATCGACGCGCGCGCCCAGGAGCGAGGCGTGGACGCCGACGTGCGTGTCGTGTCCTCCAACCGCGGCCGCGATATCGGCGCGTTCCTGGTGGACTGTGGCGACGTGCTGACCTCCGGCGAGTACGACATCGTCGTGAAGATCCACTCCAAGAAGTCCGTCCAGGACGACTACAACGCCGCCCAGCTCTTCAAGCAGCACCTCTACGACAACCTGCTGGCCTCCTCCGATCACGTGGCCGGCATCCTCGCGGAGTTCGCGGCCCATCCGGGCCTGGGCATGGCGATCGCTCCCATGCCGCACATGGGCTACCCGACGATGGGCCACGCGTGGTTCGCGAACCGCGCCCCCGCCCGCGAGTTCGCGAAGAAGGTCGGCATCACCGTCCCCTTCGACGACCACCAGCCGCTGGCCCCCTACGGCTCCATGTTCATCGCGCGCCCGGAGGCCCTGTCTCTGTTGACCGGCGCGGGCCTCGTCCCGGAGGACTTCCCCGAAGAGGGCGGCTACAAGGACGGCTCCCTGGCGCACGTTATCGAGCGCCTCCTGGCCTACGCGGTCCTGTCGCGCGGCTACTACGTGCGCCCCGTCATGACCCCGAAGTGGGCGGGCGTCTACTACGGCTACCTTGAGTACAAGCTGGCCGCGACCTCGTCGATGATGCCCGCCTTCGCGATCGACCAGGTGCCCTTCCTCAAGGCGCGCATGGGCACGGTCCCGAACCTGCTGGGTGCCGTCAAGACCAACATCATGGTGCGTACCCCCGGACTGGGCAACGCGCTCAAGCCGGCGTACCGCGCGGCCCGCGGAGCCGTCCACAAGATCCGATCCATGAAGGGTGAGCGATGAGCCTGGCCTCCACGATTCGGGCTGCGGCCCCCCACACGCCCCAGTCCGTCGCGCAGGCATTCAACTCCAGGTCCAACTCGATCGGGTTTTTGCGCTGGCTGATGGCCTTCATGGTCATCTTCTCGCACGCCGGCCCGATCGCCGGATTCTACGGCGGCGAGGACCTGGGCGTGCAGATCTCGAAGGAGCAGTCCATCGGTGGTGTCGCCGTCGCGGGATTCTTCTTTTTCTCGGGCTTCCTGATCACGCGCTCGCGCATGGGGCGTGCGACGATCTGGCGCTACATGTGGCGCCGCGTCCTGCGTATTTTCCCCGCCTTCTGGACGGCCCTGCTTCTCACGGTCGGCATTCTCGCGCCGATCGCCTACTGGCACACCTTCCACAACATCTCCGGCTACCTGCACCCGGCCACCGAGTCACCGCTCACGTACTTCGTGAACAACATGTGGCTGCACCTCGGCCAGCGCAACATCGCCGGAATGGGCGAGAACCTGCCGTACTTCATCCTGCACGGTGCCCGCGACTGGAACGGCTCGGCCTGGACGCTCATCTACGAGTTTAAGGCCTACATCCTGGTGGCGATCCTCGGCCTGTTCGGGGCGCTCGCGAACCGTAAGGTGGGCGGCGCTTTCGCGCTCGTCCTCATCGCCCTCAACGCCCTGCAGTGGATGGGCGCCGGCCAGGTTGCCAACGTCAACTACCTGCTGCGCGACCCCTACATGCTGATGTTCATGGGTCCCTTCGCCTTCGGCATGCTGTTCACGCTCTACGGCGACAAGATCCCCATGGACTCGCGCCTGGCGTGGGGCGGCCTCATCTTCGGTGTGCTTTCCTACGCGTCGGGCGGATGGAACATCGTCGGCCAGTACGGCTTCCTGTACTTCCTCATGTACCTGGCGATTCGCCTGCCCCTGCAGAACTGGGAGAAGCACGGCGACCTGTCGTACGGCATCTACATCTACGCCTGGCCGATCATGGCGTTCGCCACCTACTTCCACCTGCAGGATCGCGGCTGGCTCGCCTACCACCTGACGGTTGTCGTGACCGTACACATCCTGGCCTACCTGTCGTGGCACCTCATTGAGAAGCCCGCGATGAGCCAGAAGAACTACCTGCCCGGATGGATGGACAAGCTCATCGAGCACTTCCGTCCCACGTACGAGGCCGTGGCTCGCCGCATCGTCACGCCGGCCCTGTCCTCGACCAGGATCGCGACGGTCATGGAGGCCGAAGAGGCCTCCGCGCGCACCGAGGAGGAGTCCAAGTGAGCGAGAAGAAGGCCGCCGGCCAGTTCAAGGAATCCGAGTCCGGTCTGCGGGACGTCTCCTTCGACGAGGGCGTCCCCGCGGGCTCGTGGAAGCATCGCCTCCGCTACGTGCCCCTCGCCGTTCTCCTCGCGGGCGCGTGCGCTGCCACCGGCGTGGGCGCCTGGTACAAGGCCACCCACCCCTCTCCTCAGCCGGCTGCGGCACCCGCCGCCCAGGCCTCGTCCTTCGCGCGCACCACGCCCCAGTCCCTGCCCGAGGTCTGCGCGCCCACCCCGCGTGCCGACGTGGGCCCGTGGACGCCCGGCGTGGCCGGGACTGCGGGGTACCTGCCCACCGACGCCGCCCAGGCCTCGTTCGAGCAGTCCATGACCGGCGTTTCCACCTACGTGCAGGGCCGCGATGGCTACCTGTTCCTCTCCGACGTCTTCAACGCGAACTTCTCCCAGGCGCTGGGCCGCGTGCGCCCCACCCCAGAGCAGGTGAGCGCGTGGGATCGCTACATGAGCGGCATCGAGGCCGCCGCGAGTGAGCAGGGCGCGACCGCACTGTTCATGCCCGCCCCGGCGACGTGGGACGTCTACTCCGACAAGCTGCCCCAGTGGGCCGACCCGCTGATGGGCACGACCTCCCTGGATCTCATGCGTTCGGCGCTGCCCACTCACGCGTGGGTGGACGTGCGTGAGGGCCTGCGCGAGGCCCGCGCGGGGAGCGAGGCGCCGCTGTACTCGGCGGTCAACCCCCACTGGTCTCCCTACGCCGCGCACGTGGCCTGGAACCAGACGCTGTCCTGCCTGGCCGCGGTCAACCCGCAGCTTGAGGGCCTGCCTTCCCTGACGCCGTCTGGCGTGAGCGGCGTGGACGCCCCCAACGAGTACGAGGCCCTGGGTGCCCCCGCCCAGAGCGGCCCGTGGGCGGTGCCCACCTACGACCAGGACCCCGGCAGCGTCCACCTGCTGCAGCTGGAATCCCGTGATGAGCTGGCCGATACCGCCGCGCGCCTGTCCGAGGTGAGCGCCGCCCCCGAGGTCTCCCTGGCCACCCCCGTCGACTTCCAGAACAAGCCGGCCCTCACCTACAACCCGAACGGACGCGGCACCGCGCTCATCGTGCGCGACTCCCAGGGCAACAACCTGGGGCCCGACGTGGCCGCGACCTTCGAATACACGATCCAGGTTGGCCACGCCCTCGACTCCGAACAGCCGACGGACGTCGCCGCCCTCATCGAGGCCTACAAGCCTAGCGTCGTGATCGTGGAGTTCACGCAGCGCTACCTCGCGCTCACGCCGGCCGCCGGCAAGTAGAATAGATTTCCTGACCACGACAGAAGCGATGGGAGTAGCCGTGTCTGAGACGAAACGGGTCATCGACCTGACGGTGCGCATGGCGCAGCGCTCGATCTCCTCGGAGTTCAAGGGCACCGCGCTCGGCCGCCTGTGGTCCTTCATCAACCCGCTCGCGACGATCGCCGTGTACGCGCTGATCTTCGGCGTCGTCTTTCGCGGCGAGGCCGATAAGGGCGTGAACTCGGGCCTGTCCTCGTTTGCGCTGTGGATCGGCGTGGGCGTCATCGCCTGGAACTTCATGTCGAGCGGCATCCAGCGAGGCATGGACTCCCTCGTAGGCAACTCCGGCCTGCTCACCAAGGTCTACTTCCCGCGTCAGGTCCTCATCTACTCCGCGGTGCTGGCCCTGGCCTACGACTTCGCGTTCGAGCTGGGCGTCATCATTCTCATCATGTGCATCGCTGGCGGTCCCGGCGTGCTCCTCATGATCCCCGCGGTCATCGTCATCACGGCGCTCGCGATGCTCTTCGTGATCGGCATGGGCCTCATCCTGTCGGTCGCGTCGGTCTACTTCCGCGACATCTCGCACCTGTGGCAGATCTTCAACCAGATCTGGATGTACGCCTCCGGCGTCGTCTTCTCCCTGTCGATGCTCAACAAGGTCCAGACGGACTTGGCGGCCAAGGGCTGGACGTGGGGCGGCGAGCCCCTCCCGATCGTCACGATCTTCCGCCTCAACCCCGCCGAGCTCTTCCTCGAGGCCTACCGCTCGACGCTGTACGGCTTCGCGATGCCGTCCTGGCAGGTGTGGCTCGGCTGCGCCGCCTGGGCCTTCGGCATCTTCGGCCTCGGCTCGCTGATTTTCCGCCGCTTCTCGGCACGAATCGTGGAGGAACTCTGATGACGAACGCGATCTCGGTGGAGGGCGTCTCCAAGCGCTTCCGCATCTACAAGAACCGCAATCAGTCCCTCAAGGGCGCGTTCCTGCAGCGTTCGCGCGCGCAGTTCGAGGAGTTCTGGGCCCTCGACGACGTCTCCTTCGAGATCCCGCAGGGCAAGACCTTCGGCCTGCTCGGACACAACGGCTCGGGCAAGTCGACGCTGCTCAAGTGCATCGCGAAGATCCTGACCCCGGACAAGGGCTCGATCTCCTCGACGGGTCGCATGGCCGCCATGCTCGAGGTTGGCTCCGGCTTCCACCCCGAGCTGTCGGGCCGCGAGAACATCTACCTCAACGGCGCGATCCTGGGCATGAGCAAGAAGGAGATCGACTCCAAGCTGGACGCGATCATCGACTTCTCCGGCGTCGA